>Ga0265295_1001500_pt1 | contig 40925 bp, 27 predicted proteins | sample Munlansysbiofilm_FD_192503 | JGI IMG/M metagenome (GOLD analysis project Ga0265295, IMG submission 192503) | Leachate microbial communities from a municipal landfill in Southern Ontario, Canada - Methane capture system biofilm | ecosystem: Engineered > Solid waste > Landfill > Unclassified ... | reverse complement strand
TGATTACCAGACCGGCCACCATATTCGAAATGGCTGAGGAGGATCCAAGCGAAACCAATAACCCTAAAAAAACCGACACCCCTTGAAACACGCTGGAATTAGAGCCGGGCAGGTAGGGAAAAATAAGAACAAACGTAAAAGCATAGAGCAATACCCTTACGATGTTCATGGTAGGCTTGGCCCAGTCAGCATGAAAGCCACCAATCGTCAACTTACCCGCTTCTACTTCAGAAAATAGATATCGGATAAACTTTACCACATAACGTATTACAAATACGATGACAAATATGCTGAACAAATTAGGCAGGAAGTTCCAAATGGCAAGCAATACCCCCTTAAACGGCTTCCATATCAGCGCAAAAAGGTCGCCGGCCCATCCTCTGGTGAAAGGGAAAATGCTAAAAATAATGGGTAGTACAAGGTAAAGCGCCAGCAAAATAAAAAACCACCTTGCCACCTTCAATAAAAAGTTAACCAGTATCAGCTCCTGGTCAACGGTTAGAAAAACATAATCCTTAAAGGAAAAGTCATGCAGCCAGACCTCCTTTTTAGAAATCACATAACTACTGATCACCTTGTGCAGTTTCCCTATGCCATAAATAATTCCCCAAATACTTGCTAATACCAGCAGCACCAAACCTATGCGGCCAAGAATTTTCCATATACTGTACTGAGCCCTGCGCTCAGCAATGGCTGCTTTTATCTGCTTTTCATAAATATTTGCCAGTTCTGTCTGAGTTTTATCATACCAAAGTGCATCGAGTTCGGAAATACTCATTAATATCATGTCTTTATATACTATATCTACGGTATTCTCTGCACTCATTATAGCAATTGAGTCCGCATCCATAAAATCATCATCATAAAGTATCCCGATTTTTTTGGAAATGTTCTGCGCCCGTTCTGCCGGCTTCATGGCGCCAATACGATTGTAAATATAAAAAAGCGTATCGTTGTATAAAACTACCGGATAACCTGTGGCAGATATCTTTAACTGTGCGATGCGTTTTAATCGTTCCAGTTGCCTCAGGGAGTCCTGCTTTTCTATTTTTCGAAACTCTGTAAGCAATTCATTCCTTTCCATTTGTCGATTTGACTGAAGCAGACTAATTTTCTCCAGCAATTCTACTTTACGGATAGAATCCTGTTTGCGAAGCAGTTCTGATTGTTCAAGTTGAGACTGGAATTCACGCAATTGGTTCATTACGGTGTCAACGGGTTGCTGTGCGAAGAGCGTACCCGAAAAGATGAACAACAAGGCAAATAGAAACATTCTCATAGTTAAATTCTTATAAATTTTGTCTTAAAGCGGGAGACGAAGAAGGGCTTAATCCAGACCTGATTCAAATCAAAATTAGCAAATAACACGATAGAAATACATTTTTCAATGGAATTTTACTGGAACGACTATATATTTTCGCAACATTTACATTTCGGCTGTAGTATTAAATAAGCGCATTCGGTTCAAAATCCATCATTTTGTCATAACTTTAATAACTTTGCAGGGAATAAATTATAGGATTATGAAAAGGCGAATTGAGCGATTAAAGACTAAACTACCGGAGCAGGTTGCCTTGGTTGCTGTTACCAAAACCCATCCCATCAATCAGATAATGGAGGCTTATGAGGCAGGTTTGCGCGATTTTGGCGAAAACAAGGTACAGGAAATGATTGAAAAGCAGCCTCAGTTGCCTGCAGACGTTCGCTGGCATCTTATCGGGCACCTGCAAACCAACAAAGTAAAGTACATTGCGCCCTTTGTGCACCTGATTCATAGTATCGACAGTCTTAAAATACTAGCTGAAATCAATAAGCAGGCAGCAAAAAATGAACGCGTTATTGATTGTTTATTACAAATTTACATCGCGGCCGAAGAGACAAAATTTGGGCTTTCGCCTGAGGAGGCTCTCCAGTTGCTTGAAAGCGAAAAGGTTCAGAAGATGAAAAATGTCAGGATTTGTGGATTGATGGGCATGGCTACTTTTACCGATAATCAGGAGCAGGTAAAAAGTGAATTTAAAACCTTAAAAAAATTCTTCAATCAGCTGAAATCAAACAGGTTTAGCAAAGAGGATTCGTTCAATATATTATCCATGGGCATGTCTGGCGATTATCTGCTTGCCATTGAAGAAGGCAGCACAATGGTGAGAATTGGTACAGCCATTTTTGGTTTACGTTAAAAATTGGTGTCATGAAAAATAAAAAATCGGCTTCTCTCCTCTTTGGACTAATGGTTTCCCTCATTGCATTGCCTGCTTTGGCTCAGGAAAAGTATCAACATTTCGCTGGTTATATTGAAAACGGAGGTAAAATATATGCCAATTTAATCATGGCTGATACTTCCGTTTCGGGGTATCTGGAAGTGCCTGATCTCTTTGAAAAGCCCCTCTACCTGTCAGGAACAATTACCGCAGGCAATCTGGAAATAGCTACCGACACTGATTCCCCGGTTGTTTTTAAAGGGAAATATGATAACCTGGGTACTATAACTGGTGAGCTTCACGAAAACAGAGCCATTTACGCTACTCAACTGGTTGAAAACTGTAATGAAGGGTGTATGCCGTTTGAAGTACACTCCCTAAATTCTATAAAATTATTGGGTTCAGAATCCGATTCTCCGATAGCTGTTTTCCATGCCACATTGCTGGAAGCCTCCTCAACCGAAGATAACAACCTGAATAAAGATATTCAAAAGAGATTCTTTAAAATTAAAGAACCGATTCCTTCAAAAGCAGTATTGCCAACTGCTGAAAATGAATTTTTCACCCAGTATGTTGAGCGCAACGCGTCGATCAATACCATCGAAAATTATTCCCGACTCAATTGGGAACAAAGTCGGATTATGCGGGTAATTTATAACAGAAATCAGAAAGTTTCATTGGCAATGCACGACTATGCCTATACGGGCGGAAGTTTCGGATTAAAGCTGACCCGTTTTCTGGTTTACGACATCATAAACGAACGCGAGATTAAGCTTAACGATCTAATACTCCCTGATGCCCTACCTGATCTCAATCTTATGATTAGCCGGAAACTAAAACAGGATCTGGGTTTGCCCATTGATGAGCCGTTAAATAATCATGGATTTTATAACGCTGACATTGAAGCCTCAGAGAACTTTTACCTGATTGAAAACGGATTGGTTTTTCATTATAACACGTATGAAATTGCTTCAGATAAAGGTGAAACAGATGTACTGGTGACCTGGGAACAGTTGAGTAGTTTGCTGAAGAAGTGAATCAGCCTGATTAATTCACAAAAACAGAGCGTGCAGTTTTGACAAAATATTATTTTTTGTCAAAACTCTATTACGCCTATCGCTCAATAACTTTTCCCTTTTAATATCTTCCTTATTTGGGCCATAAGTCAGGGCGCGACTTTGAGTCGCACCCTAACTCTCCATAAAGTTGCGATTAAACTGAGCTTTTTTTTATTTTTTTAATATTTTATGAATAGTTCAGGTCAGATAGATTTTCAGCGTACGGGAATGAATCTTATGCCTTTTGATTGCTAAAATCTCCCCTAAACCGACATCAAAGATATTTGAATATTGCTAATCAGGAACCTTATCAGTGCTACACTTTATTTGCAACCTGACAGATGAAGATCGGAATTAAAATTATGATTTAGCCCAAAACAGCTCGCTAACCATTATTTTCATATTTTTGAAAAATCATTCTACACTTTAAAATTATTTATCATGCAACAGCTTGTCCATTTTTCAAGACGTTTTCCTGCTTTTTTTCTAATTTCCGTTCTGGCAATCATTTGCTTTACCTCGTGCAGCGATGATAAAGATGAATTGGGCGACATACCAAAAATTCAACTTAATCCGGAATCTGTTACAGCAGCACCCGGCAGTCAGGTTTCAACCACGCTCACCATTACTGCCTCCGAAGGCCTTGCGAAATTACTTCTGGACAAAAATGGCTTGATGGATACCATTGCATCCTTCAACAAAGAGCAATCAGCTACCTATGTTTTAAAGACGATTGTTCCGCCCTCAGCCACAGCCAATTCAAATTATAATTTTACACTTACAGCCCTGGATGCCCTGAACAGACAGTCTGCTTCAGTTGTTTTCACGGTAACGGTAACGGATGTACCTGCAAAAGAAATAGTGGATGTTTCCGGAGAGATTACCGGCAATACCATTTGGAGCGCCGATAAAATCTGGCGCCTACAGGGAATGGTAAAAGTTATGAACAATGCCACACTCACCATAGAGCCGGGCACCTTGGTAGTTGGTGAGTATTCAAGCAAAGGCTCTCTGCTGGTACAACAAGGAGGCAAGCTGATTGCAGATGCCAATGCACAACATCCCATTGTTTTTACTTCTGAGCAGAAGTCGGGTGAGCAGCAGGCAGGTGACTGGGGTGGAATCGTAATTTGTGGCAAGGGAATTAATAATCAGGGCAGCAATATCGAATTGGAAGGCGGATATGGTGCATTTCATGGGGGCAACATTGAAGATGACAATTCAGGCATTTTGCGGTACGTACGCATTGAGTTTGCCGGCACCATTCTGAGTAATAATCAGGAAAGGAATGCCCTCACCCTTGCCAGTGTGGGCAATGGCACTACCATTGAACATGTGCAGTGCTCTTATGCATTAGATGATTCTTTTGAATGGTTTGGGGGAAATGTTAATGCCAGGTATCTGGTATCATACCATTGCAAGGACGATGATTTTGATGTGGATTACGGTTACAGCGGAAATGTGCAGTTTGCACTGGCCTTGCGGGATGCTAAGCTATCGGACAATTCACATTCCAACGGCATCGAAGCGGACAATGATGGCGCCGGCACCAGCCTTACGCCCACCACCTCTGCTGTATTCGCCAATATTACCATCATTGGACCGAAAAAAAATGCTGAAACTGTTATCGACCCTTACTTTCAGCATGCCTTTCATTTGAGACGAAATAGTGCTGTAAGCATATACAATTCTTTCGCTACCGGATTTCCGGTAGGCTTGTTTATTGATGACAGTAAAACAGGTTCGAGCCAGCAGGCGATGAACGAAAATCTCCAGATTCGCAACCTGGTGCTGGCAGGCGTGGAAAACTGGGGTGACAACAACTGGGGAGGAAACTCCAACAATACCAACGGTCCGCTTAAACAAGTGAATGCCAATGTTGCGCCGGGTTTTGAAATAAACACGTGGTTTAATGCTGCTTCCTATAAGAACCAAATTCTTCCCAAATGGCAGGATTCAAATATTAATCCCGCAATATTTGGACCCAATAATCCCATTTTACTCCCCGGATCAGGCTTGCTTCTTACAGCAGGCAATTGGTCAAACACACCAAAAGCCGGTGCCTTCTTTGAAAAAGTAAACTTTATTGGAGCCTTCGGAGATTCGGACTGGACTGAAGGTTGGTGCGAATGGAATCCTGGCAATAAGGAATATCGTTAAAAAAATGGAAATCGTCTGAGAATGTAATATTTTTTGGGTTGAATTATGCCCTTTTAGATAAACCATTTTCATTACTTCTGTTGATTTTATTCACCTATAATTGCTATATTCGCTGCTTAATAACCTTTTTCTCCCATTATGACTGCAACCATCTCAGTAGTAAAAGCCTCCGGTGAACTTGAAAAGTTCTCTGAAGAGAAGTTGTATCAATCATTGCATAATGCCGGTGCCGGCGATCCCTTAATAGAATGGGTAATGCAGCAAATCAGGCCTCAACTGGTTTCAGGCATCACCACCCGGAAAATATACAAAATGGCTTTTAAGCTGTTGAGGCAGAAAGTAGGCCTGCTTGCATCGCGTTATAGCCTTAAACAAGCAATCATGGAGTTGGGCCCCACCGGATTTCCTTTTGAGAAATTTGTGGCAGAAGTATTTAAGGCACAAGGGTTTGTAACCCTGACCGGACAAATTATTCAGGGCCGCTGCGTTAGCCACGAAGTGGATGTGGTGGCCTGGAAGAATAATCTCCAGCTCCTGATAGAATGCAAATACCACAATACGCCGGGCCGCGTTTGCCATGTACAGGTGCCACTTTACATCCATTCCCGGTTTAACGATGTGCGCTATATGTGGCAAAAAGAAGAGCAGAGTCAGGGTAAAAATTATGAGGGCTGGATAGTAACCAATACGCGTTATACCACCGATGCTCAGGATTATGGTAAATGTGCCGGCCTCAATCTTATTGGTTGGGACTATCCCCGACAGGGAAATCTTAAAAACCGCGTTGAAATGGCCGGTCTATTTCCGGTTACAGCAATATCGCAACTTAATCATCGTCAGAAGCAATCACTTTTGGATGCCGATATTCTGCTGTGCCGACAATTGCTTGATCAGCCGGAACAGCTTCTGAAAGCAGGCATTAAGCCCCGGATGGCTGAGAAAATACTTGATGAAGTGCAGCAACTACTCTCCCTTGACTAACCATACGAAGCGTTTATTTCCTACTTTTGCAACCATACTGTAAGAGGTTTCTCCACAAAGTGGCTGGATAACCCTTATTACAACGCTTTGATCTTTTCAACGCAATAAACAAATTTATGGAATTGAAACCCGCATTAAAACATGCAATCGTATATGGTGACGTCAAGATCACCTATCCCCGGTTAAAAAGCGTAATTTCCGGTTATGCTGAAAAATTTAAGCTGAAACCCGGCGAACGTGCCGTAATCTTTGCTGAAAATGCACCGGAATGGATCATAGCCATGTATGCCATCTGGCAGCACAAAGGTATTCTCGTACCCATGGACCATTTATCAGGCCTCGATGAAGCCTCCTATATTCTCAGCGATTGCCTTCCGGCTGTCGTTTTTACATCTGCAACCCGCCTGGAATTGCTTCAGCAAGCCATTGACAAATCAGGAATACAAACAAAGGTATTGGTGCTTGAACCTGAAAATTATAGTGATTCCGCCGAAGCAACATCCGGACAAGCCGATAATACACTGGATTTTTCATCCTACCAAACCGATGATACCGCTATTATCATATATACATCAGGAACTACCGGAGATCCCAAAGGCGTAATGCTTTCATTTCGCAATCTGGAAACGAATATTATGGCGGTATCCCGCTATATAAAAATCTATACTCCCGAATCGGTGGTCATGATGCTGTTGCCGATCCACCATATTTTCCCACTGGTTGGCACCATGATCATTCCGCTTTATCTGGGCGCTACCGTCGCCATGAGCCCGTCCATGGTTTCAGCCGATATCCTTAAAACGCTTAAGGACAACCGGGTAGATATTGTTATTGGTGTTCCGCGCTTATATGCGGTCATCGTTAAGGGAATAATGGACAAAATCAAAGCCAGCTTTGCTGCACGAACCCTCTATTCCATTGCCCGAAAGGTAAAAAGTCCGGCATTCTCGAAAAAAGTTTTTAAAACGGTACACGATAAACTGGGCGGCAACATTCACTATCTCGTTTCGGGCGGTGCGGCGCTAGACAAAGTGGTGGGCGAGCAGTTCACCACCCTCGGATTTGAAGTACTTGAAGGATATGGCATGACCGAAGCTGCGCCTATGATTACTTTTACGCAGCCGGGCAGGGTAAAAATTGGATCTCCGGGTGAAGTAATGAAACAAACAAAAGTTGAACTCAGGGATGGGGAAATTGTAGCTTCAGGACCAAATATTATGAAGGGGTATTACAACAAGCCTGAAGAGACTGCTGAAATTCTGCGCGATGGCTGGCTTTATACCGGAGATTTGGGCGAGTTTGACGATGACGGCTTCCTCTATATCACCGGGCGTAAAAAAGAAATTATTGTTTTATCCAATGGCAAAAACATTAATCCAAGTGAGCTCGAAGAAAAAATCGGGGCCTCCCCTTTCGTAAAGGAATGTGGAGTATTTTATCATGATGAACAACTGCAGGCCATTGTACAGCCCGACATGGCAGCCATTGCGCCCACCGGTAAACCGGCTGCAGAAGTAATAAGGTGGGAAGTTATTGAACCATTGAACAAAAATATTTCGGCTTATAAAAAGATTATGGGCTTACATCTTACCGATTTTGAACTGCCACGCACCCGACTGGGCAAATTGCAGCGGTTTAAATTGGCCTCCATGGCCGTACTGGCTGCAGTGGGAAATGACCATGTGTCCGATGAACCCAAAGGCATAGAATACGAAATTATCGCTGATTATCTCGCCAAAGAAAAGATGCGCATTGTCAGACCCAATCATCACATTGAAATGGATCTTGGCATGGACTCCCTTGACAAAGTAAGCTTCCAGGCGTGGTTGATGCAGACTTTCGGGGTGAATATGGAACCGATACAAATGACCGCTTTCAACACTATTTCCGAATTGAGTGAATATGTGGCTGAGCACAAAACCCGTGTAGAAGAGGGCAAACTCGACTGGACAGACATTATCAGGGAGAAAGTTAACCTGAAATTGCCGGCCAATTGGTTTACCGGACGGTGGGTGGTCTATTCCTCCAAGGCTTTCTTCCATCTCTACTTTAGAATCAGAGGGAAAGGCATCCAAAACATTCCTGATGCTCCGGTTATTTTCGTACCCAATCATCAGAGTTATCTTGATGGGTTATTCATTGCCTCTTTTTTGAGACGCCGGCAATTGCGCAAAACTTACTTCTATGCCAAGGAAAAACACATCAAACAGGCCTGGATGAAATTTCTGGCCAACAGAAACAATATTATTGTGGTTGATCTGAATAAGGATTTAAAGGAATCCATTCAAAAAATGGCCGAGGTGCTCAGACAAAAGCAAAACCTGATTATTTTCCCGGAAGGCACGCGAACCAAAACGGGCAAACTGGGCGAATTTAAGAAAACCTTTGCCATACTGGCGAACGAACTCAATGTTCCCATTGTTCCGGTAAGGATTAAAGGGGCTTATGAAGCGCTTCCTTCAGGGAGTAAATTTCCGCGGATTTTTGCTCCAATCACCGTTGAATTCCTTCCTGCCGTTATTGCGGAAGGAGAAACATACGACGCCTTAACAGAGAAAGTCAGACAAGCCATAGATACGATTGCCTGAAACGACTGGCTTCTAAACCAACTGATTTATAATAAGAGTTTTGGCCTGCAAATTAGCCTGATTAATTCACAAAAACAGATTTGCGCAGTTTTGACAAAATATTATTTTTATCCAAACCTCTATTGCACCTATTGCTCAATAACTTGCCTGTAACTCAGGGCGCGACTTTAAGTCGCACCCTGACTCCCCGTAAAGTTGCAATTAACCTGAGCTTTTTTCTTTTTTTTTAAGAATTTATGAATAATTCAGGTTAGATTGTAGTGCTTTTATTTTTACAGTTTGGATATCCTTGTTGAATAATAAATATCATCTGCGTTAAGACTTACAACATAGGTTCCAGGACTTAATGCTGAGACTTCCAACTGAAAAAAGTCCGCATTATATACTGATTTTTCAAGCCTGATTTTTCCTGAGAAATCACTCACTTTAACAAAAACATATTTATAACTCCTGTCCAGTTTTACATTCAGGAGATTGGCAGCAGGGTTGGGATAAATGAGCAGATCGGCCAGTACTTCCTTTTCAATATTGACGCCACTTTCAATGGTAATGGTATTGGATTCTTCATCAGTTTTTCCGCATCTGGTAACCGTTAATGATACCGTATAATCTCCCCCGGCCTGATAAATATGCACCGGGTGCACATCCGTGGAATAGCTTGCATCTCCAAAATCCCAAAACACTGAATCAAAGTCACTGCTGGTGTTTGTAAACGACACTTCATTGTCATTAATCTCCTGCGTAAAATCTGCTTCCGCAGGATTAATGGTAAAATCCCAACTATCCAAATCATCGAAAACTATGGACTTTGTAACCATTTTAATACTATTGGCTTCCGTTTCAGTTAACGTAGCATTCCATGAAATTGCAGTCGGATCTTTCTTGTAAATCAGCGTATAGAATGAGCAGGCTGCTGCATAGGAACCCGCCAGTGATGGATGAGAATTGTCTGACGAGTAGAGCTCAATTTCCGGATGGCTTGTTCTGAGTGCTCTCCAGACGGCACCGACGGGTGAAAGTTCTGAAACGTTCACCTCCGACATATAGGTATAGCTTTCCCTGATGGCATCATCCATGCCTTCGTAGGTACAAACCCACGGAAGCTCAGGACAGTTAGACTGGTCGCCATACTTGCGACCCCACGTCATATAAAACATGGGTTGAGCACATTCGTTGGCAGCTCTTATCGAATTACAAAGCGATTCTGCATAGGGATAAACTTCTGCCTGCATTTGTGTCAGGCTAAGGGAAGTTTCCTGGCTTTGCGCCTGAAGAACTACATAATCCCAGTCCATGGCACTTATTTTCTGTAGTGTAACAGCATTTGAGGCATGATTCATAAAACGAAATCCACCGGGAGCATTTGAATCATAAATAAGGGTGTCTCCAGTACTTCCTGCCAAATTACTCACCAGCAGAGGCAGGTTGTTTACGGCAGTATAACTGTTACCAATAAACAGCACTTTTTTCGACTCCTGTCCGCTTACCGCAAACAAAGTAGTCAGAAGCAGAAGATGAATCAGGTATAGTTTTTTCATAATATTATTGAAATTAGGCTCAAATGTACGGAAAATCGTTGAGATGGCTGGGTGAAGTGAGAGGATTTAGATGGTTGAGATGGCTGAGATGGTTAAGGCGTTGATTTTGAGGCGTTTAGTAGTTGAGAAGTTAAGAGATTGAGCTGTTGATAAAAAGAGCGAAACGGCGAAGCCACTAAACGGGAAGCCCAAAACGCGAAGCCCCCAGATCGTAGCGATTCGGGAAACGGCGAAGCCCCTAAACAAATCAACATCACAACAAATAAACCACACATAATAGCTACCTTTGCGGCCTTAAACATTCTACAATGAAAACCATTGATTCAGCCCTCACCCTTCCTAAGTTTTCTGATATTATTGCTGCCCAGTCGGTGCTCAGAAATGTGATTAAAGAGACCGCACTTGAACGGAGCAAATCATTCTCAACCATGTCGGGAGCTGAGGTGTACCTTAAACTGGAAAACCTTCAAACCACTGGATCATTCAAGGTTAGAGGTGCGTACTACAAAATCGCAAACTTAACCTCAGCCGAAAGGTCAAAAGGAGTTTTGTGCGCTTCTGCCGGCAATCATGCTCAGGGAGTTGCTTATGCTGCTTCTGCACTTGGCGTAAAAAGCACGGTGTTTATGCCGGTATTTGCGCCTCCGCTTAAAGTAATTGCTACCCGCAGCTATGGTGCTGAGGTTATCCTATCCGGTGAAACCTTTGATGATGCCTTTAATGCTGCACTGGAATATCAAAAGAAGACCGGAGCCACTTTTGTACACCCATTTAACGACTTTTATATTATAGCCGGACAGGGCACCATTGGCCTGGAGATTTTCGATCAGTTCAGAGACGTAACCGATGTGGTGGTCCCCGTTGGAGGAGGTGGACTTATTTCGGGCATGGCCATCGCCCTGAAGCAGTTAAATCCTAAAATCCGGATTATAGGCGTTGAGCCTGAGGGTGCTCAATCTATGAAGAAATCAATTGAAGCCGGCAAACCCCAACTCCTAAATTCAGTGGATACCATTGCAGATGGTATTGCCGTGAAATCGCCCGGAAATCTAACCTATGAAGCTACCAGCCAATGGGTGGATGAGCTGCTTGTGGTGAATGATGCAGAGATTGCACGTACCGCTTATCTGTTGCTTCAGCGAGCTAAAATTCTGGCTGAACCAGCCGGTGTGGCCGCTATGGCAGCGGTTTTATATAAAAAAATCGATTTCACCGGCCGCAAAGTAGTTCCCGTAATCAGCGGCGGAAATATCAACATGAGTATCCTGGAGCAAATACTCGAAAAGGGAGTCATGGATGAAGGATACCGCGCCCGTATTTCCGTTTTAATACCTGATCAGGCCGGTAAGTTAAAAAGCATCATCACCGTGCTCGAACAAATGAAGGCCAATATCCACGAAATATCCCATGAACGCTCTATTACCAGCGTTCCCATCGGTTATGTGGAAACCACCCTCACCTTCAACCTTCAGGATACTACCCAGTTGCCTACCATCCTGGCTGAACTTGAGAAGAAAGGCATGCACTATCAGGTATTGCATTGATCTTCGTTAATCCTTAACGCTGTTTCCTATGGACTTCATTGTCATTTCCCTGGTTTTCATCCTGTTAATACTGATGATTGTCCTGCTTTTTAGCACGCTTAAAAACCGCAGCTACAATGCAGCCTTGCTGGCAAAAATGGAGACTATCACCGACCGGATAGAAAGTCTTGACAGCCAGCTTAAACAGGATTTTAAGATCAATCGCGAGGAAACCAATGCCCTGATTCGTGAAAACCGCATCGAACTGAGCGAATCACTAAAAGTGTTCAAACAGGAAACCACTGAAAGCCTGCGCTCTATCAGTGACCGAAACCAGTTGTCACTCGATCGCATTGCGGATGTGCTCGAGAAGAAAATTTCAGCTTTGATTGACAAAACGGGTGAAATCAATGCTCAATCACGCGAAGCCCTGACCCTTTCACTCAAAGAGTTTACCGGAGAGCAAAAGATTAAATTCAATGAGCTCAAAGCCGAACAAAAGGACCTGACCGTTCAACTCACTGCTCAACAGCAGAAATTAATAGAGAGTACTGAGAAAAAGCTGGATGAAATGCGCAATACGGTTGATGAAAAGTTACAGAAGACCCTGAATGAACGCCTGGGTCAATCGTTTGCACTGGTTGGCAAGCAGTTGGAGAATGTTCAGAAAGGATTGGGTGAGATGCAAACGCTGGCTCAGGATGTGGGAGGATTAAAACGCGTGTTGAGCAATGTAAAAATGAGGGGTGGCTTCGGCGAAGTGCAGCTTTCACTCTTACTTGAACAGATTCTGGCACCAGATCAGTATGAGCAGAATGTTTGCACCAAAAGAAGTGGAAATGAGGTAGTTGAATTTGCCATAAAGCTACCGGGCAGAGATGAAGCTACGGGTGTGGTCTGGCTTCCGGTAGATGCCAAATTCCCCCGCGATGCCTACGAACACCTTCAGAATGCTTACGATTCCACCGACTTGTCCGCTATAGAAGTTGCACAGAAAAACCTGGAAAACACCATTAAAAAAATGGCGAAAGACATTCGTGAAAAGTATATCGATCCGCCATTTACCACCGATTTTGCCATTATGTTTCTGCCTTTCGAAGGCATTTATGCTGAAGTGGTACGTAAGGCGAGTTTGCTGGAAGAATTACAACACACCTATAAAGTGATAGTAACCGGTCCAACTACGCTGGCGGTCATCCTCAACAGCCTGCAAATGGGATTTCGCACCCTCACCATTCAAAAGCGAAGCAGTGAAGTATGGACTATTCTTGCCGGGGTGAAGAAGGAGTTTGAGAATTTTGGCGGCATGCTCGAGAAAGCTCAGAAAAACATTCAAACCGCCAGCAATCAGATTGATGAAGTAATGGGAAAGAGAACCCGCGCCATTCAACGCAAGCTCCGCAATATTGAAACTTCACCTGATCCTGAAATTCCGCTATTGTTTGAATCTGAAGCAAGTCTCAGCTTTGCTGATGACGAGCCGGAAGATGAAGATTAAATTCTTAACCCGTTAAGATAAATTTCAATTTCCGTTTTAAGGTTTTTGAATTTTCAACCACACAAGCCGCTTATTTACTGATTTTTGGTAACATAACTAAGCTATCTCCAAAAAATCCCATCTTGTAAATCTTGTAAATCCTGTCAAAAGCCACTTTTCATGTGAAGCCGGATTTAAATCAGAAAAAAAATATCCTGTAAATCTTGTAAATCCTGTCAAACCCTATTTTTCACGTAAAGTGGTACTAACTGTTTACTCCTTTTTTATTGGTTCTCCGGTACTTATTTTATCCCGATCCGTACTACTGCTTAGGTCAGGTTTGCCTTGCAGAAAAAAATTCTCTTCCATACGAAGATGGCTTTTAATCGCTGGTTTGCTAAAAATTGGTTTACCCAGAAAAGTACTGTAGCTTATTTCAGATCTGTCGAATATAACACTTACAAAACTGGCACTTTGTTTAAAATAGCTGCTATTAAAAACAGACCTTTCGAGGAATTCGGCATAATTAAAAAAGCAGTCTCCGTTCCAGTTTACGAGTGAAAAATCGGCATAACCAGCAAATTTAGTATTGCTAAACTGGGCGGTTGAATTAAATGCTGTTCCCTGAAAACTGGCAACCACATCAAATTCAGCATCCATAAAGTTCGCCTGCTGCATAAAATTTGCATTTTGACTCCTTACCTCTCCATGAAAAACACATCGGTTAAAACTGGCTTGCTGAAAAAAAGTACATTCTTCAAAATTAGTAGCCTTTTGAAACATTGATCCGGAAAAAACGGTTTTACCGAGGATGGTACTGGCCCGGAATGAAACGGTATCTTTAAATGTGCAACCGATAAAAGACAGGTTACCCTGAAAAAAGCTGCTACTTTTCACGCCTGCTGTATTTTGAGAGAAGCCTCGTACCCCTTTTTCAAAAACACAGTTTTTAAATGAAATAGATGAGGTAAACCGCGTCTGCCGAAGAAGATCGCTTACGGGATTTGACTGGAGAATAACAGTAAAATCTATTGCTTCTGTAAATGTCTTGTCTTCAATAAAGACATCTTTCCCTGACCGGAGTTGCTTTTCCATATGTTTGCCGGTCTGATTGGTCTCTGTGCACGCACAAGTGGCAGAAAATACAATGCTGATGAAGATAATGAGTTGTTTCATGGCGGTTTGGTTAAAATTAGAGCAGGCAAATAACAGCGTCATTTTTGCCTGCTTCTTTCATATTATAATTCCATAGTTACTTATCGGATATGCGATAACCGGCATTCCGCTGAAGGTATTCATCCACCTTTTTATCAAGCCTTCCGCTTCTTTTTTCCTCTTTGATGAAGGCGAAAATCTCTTTTTGTGTGTATGCATTTTTAAATTCAGGTGTAACCACAGAATTATATTTACTGTTCTTGATATTACTTTCGGTGGCCTTAACCTCGTTTTTAAAACTAAAGTTAACATTAGCGCCTTGTGAAGACTTTTGTCCAATTCCTGAAGAAAAGTAAAGTGGATACAAACTGGTATAAAAGAGATTATTCATCTCATTTTGTTCCTTAATTTTATCTTCCGGATCGGCAATGGTCACCACATAATAGTAACCTGAAATTTGAGGCATATAGTAGATTCGGGTTACACTTTCCATGCCCCATGCATAGTTGGCAAAATTATCACCGGCAGGAATCGGTATATTAAAAATGCAATTCCACTCTGTCGGACAATCATACGTGTTTTCCTGGACCGAGGTATTGAATTGATCGTAAAAAATCACGCCATAATCATTTGCGTCATAAGCATTATAATAAATCTGATAGTATGACCAGTCTGAAGATGCAAGTGCAGGAGCATTGCCAATGTTATAGATATTGAAATCCATAGAACGTTCTGTAGGATAATACATATTGCCGGTTGACATGTCGCTGAATACCCATGGAACAAGGTCAACACCACTTACTGTGGGGGCCGGACCCGGATCAGGAGGATTATCCCCACCCATATTGGCAGCAATAAATAATACTTTATCATTCCCGCTTCCCATCACAAATTCGTTGAGGAAAAAATTGTAATCCACCCAACAATGACCGCTTGCCCCCCATTGTCCGCCCCAGGAGTTTACAACCCTGAAAGCGCCATTTGGCCCTTTTGAATCATCATATCCTGAAATAATCATGGCATGGTAGGCATGTTGCCCTACCTGATCGTACGATGTGGCTGAAGAAATCACTATATCCGAGTTATGCGACATAAAATTATCGGCAAGCTTAGCTCCGAAAATAACCGGGATATTCTGAGATATGTTTTTCTTGATGGCGTTTGCCGAACCTTCTACTTTTCTCCAATAGCTGATTTTATTAGCTGCTGCTTCCTGTGCCCAGGAAGGGTCAAGTCCCGATTTAGAGCAATTTCCCAGAGAAGTGTAAGGAACTGTCTGTAAGGTCGCTATTCCTCTGTTTTGCAGGATATTAAGCGCATCTTCGAAATTAGAACCTCCGCAATCCTGGCCTTTGAGATTATCTTCAATGGCAGTGAACAAATCCTTGGGGCTGAATTGCTTGTTGGGGCTTGCCAGATCACTTGCTGAATAACCTTTTTCAATGCCATTGATAACCGTTTTACAGTTGTATCCCACCGCCCACGCAACACATGTGCCATACTGCCCCTGATCTCCAATTGGAGGGAACTTGTCGATAATGCTATAGCTGGCAGGCAGGTTGTCGGCGCCAAACCCAAAATTTGTTGAGACAGGCACGGTACTCATGTCGTCATTATTTTTCAACCCCAATCCATAGTTGGATTCGTCCGGCTTTTCAGGATTTTCATCGTTCTTTTTTTCACAACCATTCAATAACAATAGAAGAGAAAATGACAGAGTCGCCATTAAGTGTAATTTTTTCATAGTCCTGTTTTTTTTATGTGTTTGAATCAAAATGCAGCATAGCTATGGTATGCTGCTTTGCTAATAACGGCCGTATTGAAAAAGGTCATCAATAAACTGTTAATGATTTTCGTGCCTTTCTCTTCAGGGTTATCAATTTCGACCATTTCTAAGCATATCGGAACATGTAATACGGTTTTTCCAGCAATGGTTTTGTCCCTATGGGAGCAAATTCAAATAACTCCTGGTAAAACTTACCACCTTCAAAAAAGCTTCCTCCTGTTAATCCTGTTAATCCTGTCAAAACCCATTATATACATTCACTTGCTACCAAAAATAATTTACTCTCTATTGAACAATTTCCATTCTAAATTGTATTAACTACAAGAAGAATATCATTTCAATAAAGGATTTACTTCAAAATGAAAAACAGACAAGAAATCATAAACAAACTAAATACGGCCGGCTTAAAGATCACACCTCAACGTATGGCGGTATTGCAAACGCTTGCAAAACTGAAAATACATCCCACTGCGGATGAGCTTTACAATGAAGTAGTAAAGACGATTCCCGGACTTTCGGCTACGACCATATACAACACCCTGGAAACTTTCGTTTCTAAAGGCTTGATAAAAAGGGTAAAAACCGATGCCGGACGCATGCGCTATGATCACATCATGGATCAGCACCACCATTTGTATTCTGCTGTTTCTGATCAGATGGAAGATTATTTCGATCCTGAGCTGGATGCTTTGTTGCAGGATTACTTCGACAAAAAAGAAATCAAGGGATTTAAAGTAAATGAAGTCCGGCTGCAAATCAGCGGAGATTTCGATAAATAAAACAAATATTCACTTTTAATTTTTATCACATGAAAAAGAACATCATTGGACTTGACAAAAACGGAGCAGCAAAATTGATTGAAAAATTAAATGATTTGCTCTCTAACTATGAGATTTTTTACCAGAATACCCGCGGGTTCCACTGGAATATCAAAGGACCTAAGTTTTTTGAGTTACACGCTAAATTCGAAGAACTCTACACTGACCTTCAGGTAAAAATTGACGAAATAGCTGAAAGGGTGCTTACCCTGGGCGGCACACCGATACATACTTTTGCCGGATATCTGGAAATCTCTGAGATCAAACCGGTTGAAAACGCAACGGATGGAACCACCTGTGTTCAGCATGTGCTTGATGCCTTTGCAACTTTGCTAAAAAAAGAACGTGAAATCCTGGAACTTTCGGCTGAATTTGACGATGAAGGTACCAACGCTCAGGCAAGCGACTATATCCGCGAAAAAGAGAAACTGGTTTGGATGTACAACGCTTTCATGAGTAAATAATAAGTCCGATACTGACCTAACCTGTAAAATCATGAATGAGAAAGCGGAACCGCCTGAGTGCAGTTCCGCTTCTTTTAATTCATTTTTAGTACTTTTGTTTTTAAACCAAACGCTCAACCATGAAATATATCGGTGCCCACGTAAGTGCCTCAGGCGGTGTAGAAAATGCGCCACTCAATGCAGCAGCCCTAGGCGCAAAAGCTTTTGCCCTGTTTACCAAAAACCAGCGCCAATGGAAAGCCGCTCCCCTGACTCAGGAAAGTATTGAGGCATTTAAAAAGAACTGCAATGACAAGGGTTTCAGCCCTGAATACATCCTTCCCCACGACAGCTACCTGATTAATCTGGGTCATCCCGGCAAGGACGAGATTCAGAAATCCAGAGATGCTTTCCTGGATGAGATGCAGCGCTGCGAGCAGCTTGGAATTCCGCTGCTGAACTTCCACCCGGGCAGCCACCTGAATCAGATAAGTGTGGAAGATAGTATCAAACGCATTGCCGAATCGATAAATATGACTTTGGATAAAACCAAAGGCGTGATTGCGGTCATTGAAAACACGGCTGGTCAGGGAACCAATCTGGGACATACTTTTGAGCAAATCCGCGCCATGATTGATCTGGTTGATGATAAGTCGCGCGCAGGCGTTTGCCTCGACACCTGCCATACCTTTACTGCAGGTTATGACCTTATTTCCGAAGAAGCCTATGAAAAGACATTTTCAGACTTTGACAACATCATCGGGTTCAAGTACCTGAAAGGCATCCACCTGAACGACAGCAAAAAACCACTGGGCAGCCGGGTGGATCGCCACGACAGCATTGGCAAAGGATTTCTTGGAAATGAAGTCTTTAAAAGGATGATGAATGACAAACGTTTCGACAATATGCCCATCATCCTCGAAACACCGGATGAAACACTTTGGGCGGAGGAAATCAGGCTGCTCTACGAAATGATCGGTAAATAAAAAATTGCGTTTCCCTACCGAATAAAAAAGATCTTGAAGCGAAGATGACGAAATGGGCAGATGATCGTCAGCATATGCCTGGCGTTCAACTGATCTCAAATACCTGCGTTCGCCATCACATCTTGGAAATCAGGTATATGCAAAAGTTGGTTCACATTCCAGGAAGACAGGCATAAGTTGAGTTATTTGAGAATTTCCAGTGAACTAAGATTGACCACCCGACATCATCTATTGTGGTCAACTGGAAATCAGCCATATCTTTTTAAAAATTAACTCCCAATGAAACATTAATTATTGAATTTCTGCCTGATAATTTTCCTGATATGCCAAATTGCTTACTATACCTCATGTCAAGAAATAGAGATCTTTTATAATCAATGTCAAACTCTAATCCACAGCCAATTGCATACCCTATTTCATTTGTTGGTATTATTGTTCCTTCAATCGAATTTTTTATCTCAATTATATTGTTTAAAGTTGATGATTTATAAAAATAACTTTCATTTTTCGTATTATAAGAATATACGGGTCCTGCATTAAAATATGGTCTGAAATTGTTTTTAGGCAAGGTGTATCTTACCAGAAAGGGCACACTTAAAGTGGATAAATTAATGATTAAATCCAGGTCCACCGATTTAGAGGTATGGTTATAGGAATATTCATGTTTAGAAAACAATAACTCCGTATGCACAGAAAAATCACTTGCAAGAATTGGATGGTCTATAAACACACCAATTGAAAAACCTTTATTGTAATTATATTCGAATTGTTCTAAATCAGTGTCATAAGGATGTGTAATATAATCTGAAACTCTGCTCTTTTTTTCTGAAGGGACTAGCTTTGAAAATTCAAAACCGAATAAAAGTCCATATCTAAAATGAGGGAAAAGTTTTAATTCACATGTATTGTATCGTGCAATTAGTTTGGACAATGAACTTTTTTTATAGCTCGCAAGTTTACAGGCGTCTGAAACTTCTGGACAATCATTTGTAAGGTTTAATAAGTGTTCAGAATAATGTTTTTTTGCAGCATCCCATCTGGGCAATTCAACGAGCAACGCACTATCCTTCTCAATAAAGAAAGTCTTTATATCCTTTCCCCTGTAGTAATATAAAGTAGTTTCGCCATCATGCAAACGTTCCAGAAAGACTCTTTTTGATGAGTCTGCTATTTGAATTTCCTTTGAAATATAAACCCGCCCATCTTTAAATCCATATTCTATAACCTGGTATGGCGAGTATTCTATTATTTTCCCATCTTTTACTACCTGGCATAATCTGGAATTAGCTAATTTCCCACCATCTATTAATTTCACTCCATGAAAGGCGCTATCGGTAATAAAGTAATTATTTTGTCCCAACGAAAGTAGTGGAAGAAATAGAATTAGAATTATTGTGTGCAGTTGTTTCATATTGTTATCCTATTGTGTGTCAAAGTCCTGTAAAATAATTGTGGCAGTATAAGACCACAAGCCATTCCGTTTAGACCATAAATTATTTTTATCTTTTTTAGTGGATTTAATACCATTCCCGTCATTATTACATGTTTTGAGATTAGAAACTGAAAAAACCTTCATTTCCCGAAACTCATCTTGTAAATCCCTTGAAAGTGTTTCTAAAAGCTTACTGCCCCATGCTGCTTGTTTTCCACTGATCATTTTGCCCAACTCCCAGTAAAATTGTATCAATGCTGAGTTAACAGAAATAACTGCTTTCAATTGAACCGAACGAATTTTTCCTTTTAGTTCGGTAAGCCATTGCTTGTATGCTGGGTCAGTTAAATTCATAATATATTCCATTTTTCAGTGGTGGATAGTACTTTTGCTGCACCTGACAGTTTATATTTTGTAATGGGATTCAACGATATTAAAAGTGGTTCTGTTACCTTGTTTTGTTGCAATTGCTCTAATATACTCCCAAGCAACGCTCTTGTTGCAGGTGGATATTTTAAAGCCAAACGAACCATTGTATTGATTTCTGATTCAGAAAGTTTTTTGATGATGGCTAAAAGCCGCTTGCACAATGATTCTGTGCTTGCATCGGGTGTTTTTTTGATGTAGCGAATGGAATCCAGTATTTGCAATAAAGGAATATTCTCTTTGGTGTTGACATTTTTTCGGCAGGGCAGCCACAGCATATCTATAACTGCCCTGCCAGAAAAATGTTGGACTGTAATTTTACAGCAACCACGGATCATCCATAGGATCAATATAATCCTTGGTGTTTGTATCAATTTCAACTCCGGGATCTGCCGGCACCGTTGGTGTGTTTAATTCCGGGTGCCTGTTGTTGGCTTTGAGTTGATTTTCATGAGAATCTCTCTTCGGCAGATTCAAGTCCACATCATCCATCGAAATATTCATAGCCTTTGCTACGCCCATCCCATAAGCAGGATCGGCCTGGTAGCAATGGTAAATATGCCGGTGCTTTATCTGAAGCGTTGAATCGCCCATATTCCTGGCAGTATTGTCAAAGAGTACCTGTTTTTGATCATCTGTCATAGCCCTAAATAGAAGTCCGGGTTGTGTAAAATAATCCGCATCATCTTCTCTAAAGTCATATCTGTAAACATCTCCACCTTTTTCCGGGGGCAGATTGTCTTTTGGGCTATCCGTCCAATTGCCATAGCTATTGGGTTCATAATGCAATTCGCTGCCCAGGTTACCATCTACACGCATTTGTCCATCGCGATGGAAACTGTGCGGATGTTTAACTGCTTTGGGTGAATTGACAGGTATTTGATGGTGATTTACACCCAGACGATACCGTTGTGCATCTCCATAAGAGAACAAACGCCCCTGCAGCATACGGTCGGGCGAAAAACTAATTCCCGGCACTACACTGGCCGGATTAAAAGCAGCTTGTTCTATGTCGGCAAAATAATTGTCCGGATTCCTGTTTAATTCATATTCACCAACCGGCATAAGTGGAAAGTCTTTTTTTAACCACATTTTAGTCAGGTCGAAAGGATTCGTTACCATGGCATCGGCTTGTGCTTCAGTCATAATCTGCACATAAACTTTCCATTTGGGGAACTTACCCTTTTCAATGGCTGTGTACAAATCCCGCTGATGAGATTCTCTATCCATGCCCACTACCTTTCCGGCTTCCTGATCCGTTAGGTTTTTTATTCCCTGCTGTGATCTGAAGTGAAACTTAACCCACACCCGTTCATTTTTAGCGTTGATAAGGCTATACGCGTGGGAACTAAACCCGTGCATGTGGCGATAAGAAGAAGGAATTCCTCTGTCGCCCATAATAATGGTTACTTGCAATAGTGCTTCGGGCAGCGATGACCAAAAATCCCAGTTGGTATTTGGGCTTCGCATATTGGTACGCGGATCTCTTTTAACCGCATGGTTTAAGTCAATAAACTTCATGGGATCTCTGAAGAAAAATACCGGAGTATTATTTCCAACCATATCCCAATTGCCTTCTTCGGTATAAAATTTCAGTGCATACCCTCGAATATCTCTTTCTGCGTCTGCGGCACCTCTTTCTCCGGCAACGGTTGAGAAACGAGCCACCATTTCTGTCTTTTTGCCAATTTCTGAAAAAATAGCCGCTTTTGTGTATTGTGTAATGTCGTGCGTAACCGTAAATGTTCCAAAAGCTCCGGAACCTTTGGCGTGCATTCTGCGCTCAGGAATAACTTCGCGATCAAAATGCGCCATCTTTTCTAAAAACCAGGTATCTTGCAAAGAAACAGGCCCACGTTTACCGGACGTCATGGTGTCCTGATTATCCGTTACCGGAGCGCCTGCCGCGGTCTTCAGCTCAGGTTTTTTCCCTTTGTGCTGATTCCTGCTGGGAATTGGATCGCCTAAGTCATTCTTATCCATAGGGTTATCCATGTTCATTTTTTTGTCATTCATGATTTTTAATTTTTATGCGTGAAATTGAGGTGAATAGCTTTCCATTTATTGAGATAGTGTCAACCATGATACCTGATTGAGTCTTGCTTTTATATGCTACACAAAAATATAGAAAAATTTTCACAAATCAATAAATTAATGATTGGTGGTCACACTTGAAATCGTTGAAAAAACACCTCAACCTCTCTTGGGAATGATTTCACTTGTCATAAAAACGCCTCAACTTTTTCAAAAATTTCTTCTTTTTTTAGGGAAAATGCTAAACTGCCCACATTGCCATGTGAGGGAGATGTATTTGGAGATAAGCGGAACACATTCAAACGAAATAACAAATGTTAGGTAAATGAAGAATAAGGAGAACCAAAAAAGCGAGACTCTATTAAAAGCCATTTATACTCGCTTAAACTGGCTTTTAAAGGATGATTAAATATTATCGTGAATGATTATAAAAAGGAGGCTGTGACTTCAAGGCTATCCAGATTTTCATTCTGTTTTTCTTTGATACATATACCATTTATTATAAGCGATAACCAGCCTTCCAACATCTTCAACCTTAACCACCTCTTCCAGGTTTGAAATAAGTTCTGTATTGTCTTCAAAATGCCTGATCAGGAATTTTCTCAATGGCTTATGAGCATGGGGAACAGAATAGTAATTTTCATCATCCTCCTTTTTAATGTATAAACCACTGTTACCCGCTTTAAATCCCCCCTCAACCATTCCTCCGACAATTCCGCCCATCCCATTCAAACTGTATTTTTCAACATCTTCATAAGCATAAAGTGTGCAATACCCCTTTACCCTTACAGCCATGAATCTGTTGGTTTTAAACTCCTTAAGATGCAAGGATATGTATTCCCGGCTTGCTAATTTAAATCCCTTTATCTTTGAAGGAGTAAATTTCTTTCGTTTACCATCTATAGTCTTTACAATAAGATACATCGACTCCTTGTTCTGTAGATATCCATGAATAGTATCACCACTTTTGATAATGTAATACCCGTTTGGCCGGATTGGTTTTTTTGGCAAATGCCTGGTCTGATAAAAGAATTATCAGCATAAGAAAGAAAACTGAACGTATTTTCATAGCTGTTTTTTATGTGAATGGCATTTGTGTTCCAAAAAAATTACCATTGACACCAACTACAGGTCGTATTTTCTTAATTTCTGCTCCCATTGCTAGTTCAAGATTGTTTAACCAAATCTTACTTTGTTCCACAAAAGTATCCAAAAAACTGGATTTTTCATGGCTTCTTTTCCTTCTTCGCCATCGGAATCTTCTACAACCTTAAATTTATTGCCGCACGATAAACAATTAAATATGAGCTTCTCCGGCTAATTGATAAAATCCAGAGATTTTCCTTTACACGGCGACTATGTATGAGTCTTGTTTGTTAGCACCGCTACCTTTTCTTGGTTTAATCACGAAGTTTAATTGCTTTTCCAGTTGCAAAAAGCAATTTGTCAATGTGATAGGTATTGGTTGTCCAGGCATTTTTGTTAAATACTTCCCAAATTGATAAAATACCAAGGCTTTATTCTGGTCGCTGTTTTTGTTTTCGATGTATCTTAGATTTCTTTAAATTTTTTCACCATCTCATCATAATCATTGATGTAATTTGTATAGATCATTAAGATTTTCCTTATTGTCAAAATCAAAGATTTGTTATAATCAAGGTCATTCTTACTCGCTTTACACTCAATCTTCTCTTCTAATAAATCATACAAATATAAATAAGTATTTAATAATATATATTGATACTTTAATAATTCATCTTTCGAAAATTGAGACAAGACTTCTGGTCCACTTGCACCATTGCGATAAATAACACACCCAAAGGTTTCTGGTTTAAGGTCCAACCATAAATGATCATCCAAATATGAAATCATAAATTTATTATCATCTCTCAAAAAAAATTTTTTTATATATTTCATATTTTCAGTTTTACATTATTTTATTTTCGATTCATTATTATTTAAAATGTGGTATAAATCATTGTCAAGATCTCTTCTTTCAGGAAATAATTGAAAAACCGGTATTCACAATCACCAGAATATTTGTCAAAAGTACAAACTTTCTGTATCGATTATGCTCCTGATAGCGTATATTTTTTGTTGGATAACGCTTTAAATGGCTTTTAAACGGTGATTAAATATTATTATATGTTGATCGGCTGATTAAAACCGTGATTCATATCGGATCCGTTTTTCTGGGATGGAAATTGCGTGCTACATGAAGTCCTATTTATTGTGGTTAGTTTTTTCTTTTAATTCTCTCGTGGCTTTTAAATTTTCCATAATCAGTCATTCCAAGTTGCTTATCTTCAATGTCTGTAAAGTCGTCAATTTGAAACACGAAAGTTTTTGAGTCCTTATAAAAGTTTCCAAAAATAAATTGTCTTGTCAAGGCTCGTATAAACTTTTCAAGTCTAATTACTATTTCTTTATTTGAATCGAAGTAAATTTTGTCAAGTTGTTTAGGATCTGACAGTAGTTGGTAAAATTTCTCCTTTCCGTAAATCCCTATACTTATTTCAGTCTCCAATTTTTCCCAAGTGTTTTTCGAGTCAAATCCTTGTTCCACACCTAAAATAGCATCAAGGTTAAAATATCTAGAACGTCTTCCGAATTCTGATAATGTCTTACATATCTTGTTGATAAAAACATCATTTACAATTATTTCAAAGTCATTAGACGCAAAAGGTCGTTTTATTTCTACACAAAATTGTTCAACCTTTGTTTTTAAATATAATAAGTCGTGTCCATTAGTGTTTTTCCATATTTCGTTAGGATTTGGAAGTCGTCCTTGAGTTTCAAGGTAATTTAAACATAGCATAGTTTTAAACAGTCTTTCAAGTCCACCTGATAAGTATATAAAAACTGGATCATAAAAATCATTTGTTGTAGTGATTTTTTGAACTTCAGCAAGTCCAAGTCTGAGATACTTAATTGCTCTTTCAAGTTCAAATACAATCAATATTTTTCTGTAAGTTTCGTTCATTTAAAATCAGGCATAACGTGGAACTATCCAAAACCCTTCGGAAATCTCATCTCCCCTTGCTTTCAATCCTTTTCTTCATCGATTCACCGCGCTGCAAAGCCAAGGCTAAATTAGTTAATTTTTGAATAAGTCACTTCTGTTTTTGCTTTTGGGTTATTATAGCTCTTCGTTTGTCGGTATGTATTTTTCTTTGCAATATTTTTCTACTTCTGTGTCGTTTGAAAAGTAATCGTCGCAAAATTCGTCAAGTTCTTTTTCTGCATCTGAAACATATTTTTCACTTGCAGTCATTAGTTTTTCTGTCTGTTCAATGAACTTTTCAAACTCTTTATTCATCTTGCAAAGCTTGTCAATTGTCTTAAAGTCTAAGTCACGGAAAATAGAAGGATAAAGCACTTTACTTTGATATGGGTTTGCGTTAAGTTCAATAATTCCAATTCCGAAGGATTGATTTAACCTTGCCATTTCTTCGTTTAAACTGTCGCTGAATTCAAAGGCTACTAAATAACCATAATTCGCCCAACTCGAATTTGATACTGCTTGAAAGAATGCTTTTTTCAATTCGCTGTCGCTGTTGATTTCTTTTTTTAACTCGTAAGAACTTAATTTAAAAGTGTCAACACGATTTATGGACTTTAAAAAATTTTGGCTTGCTTTTGTTTGTAGGTTCAGAAACTTAATTCCAATCATATCTGGATGGGTCCAAATTTGGTTATAGTCTTTACCGTTTGATTGTTCGTGAAATATTGTCTTTGAATAAGTATCTGTATTTTTCAGATAACTACTCAAAAGTTTATGCAAATCTCTCTCCTGATACGTTTTTAACTTATTTGTTTTTATTGGTTTTGCAGCATGAGGTTCTAAATCGCCACTCAAAATTTCAATTGCGATATTTTGCTCATTTTTTGTCAGGTAGTAAGAATAAGTTGCACCATCTTGTTTTATTCGTTTTACTCTCGTGTCACCGTTACGAATAAAGTCACCAAGTATTGCTGAAATCGTAGAACCAGGTGTTTTAGCACCGCCAAAGTCATAGTAGTTCTTATCGTTGATATGATTAAGAACCTCCGAATAACTGGTGATATCATTAATGTCTTCCAAACTCTTTAATACAGCTTCTTTTAAAGTCATTTTCTATTTGTTTTATGGTGCGTATAGGTCTTTCTTCTCCTTTACTTAAATATTCCTGGCTATGCGCTACCAGGCATTTTTAAAAATTCCACCTTCGCGCCTTCCAGAATCTTCGCTAAAAGTACGAACTTTCCTGACAAAACCATGTGCCTGACACATGAACTCAATAGTTTTGATTTTTCTTAAAATTCTCTGCTTGCTCAAAAATCTCAACATAGACTTCATCTCTCTCAACAGGTGGGTAACCAAACTCGTCGAGCAAGAGAATGAGTCCAACTTTTAAAGCTGATTTAATGTCGTCACGTTTGTTCCAATCCGGGTATTTGGCTTGTCCGTCAACCAATTTTTTAACAGCTTTTGCCAGTTCAATCATTTTGTCTTCAGGATATTTGAAGTCATATTTTATACACAGTTCTTTCAGAATGTCATAAAAAGCCTTTTCTTCAAAGTCAATCCCTAACTCTTCGCCTGCTGAAAACTCCTTGTGAACTTCCCAAATTAAATCTGTCAGGGCATTTGCCATTTCTTCATACACTTCACTTCTCAAAATATCGCTTTCGTCACGCTGGTTATAGCGTTCTACCAATGATTGCATCTTTTTAGTAAAGTCAATTCCTTTTACCCGATTTACTTTTCTCATTTCTCCTATAACCTTTGCAAGTAGTTGTTGAAGCAATTTGATTTTGGTATTCGGCAATTTGATTTTATCAATCTTGGCCAAATAATCTTCATCAAAAATATCCTGTTCAGTTTCGTCTTCGTCACCAAGTTTGAATATCTCTTCTACTCCGTCACTTTGCAAAGCATCTTTAATCATTTCCCGCACTCGTGCATTCATTTGTGCTGTGTCGGGTGCATTGCCTTTGGTAAGTTTGAAAACAATGGAACGAACTGCCAAATAGAAGTGGGTGTAATCTCTTTCTAGCTGTGTTAACTTTTCGCTTCCTGTACAAATATCATAAGCGGCTTTCAATCGTTTCACCAAACCCATAAATCGGGTTTCAATGTCTTTGGTTTTTTGCACATATTCCGCAGCCAGATTCAGCGTATTTAATTGCTGAATGGTTGTGCCTTTGAAGTATTTAGAGTTATCAAACGTGTGAAATAGTTTTGCCAGAAGGTCTAAATGATTCCGGACAATGATGATGGATTCTGCAATGTCTTCAAAATTGTCTTCGTCACCTTTATTGTATTTGGCTAATGCCAGGTTCATTTGCTTTTTGATACCGATATAATCGATTACCAAACCTTTGTTTTTTCCTTCAAACTTTCGGTTTACTCTTGAGATGGTTTGGATTAAGTTGTGTTGCTGAATGGGTTTGTCAATGTAAATGCTGTCTAAAAACGGAACATCAAAACCTGTGAGCCACATATCCACCACAATCGCAATTTTGAAATTCGATTTTTCGTTTTTGAATTGTCGGTCTAATTCTTTGCGGTATTCTTTTGTGCCGAGCAAATCATACATTTCTTTACTATCGTCCTGCCCTCTGGTTGCGATGAGTTTGATTCGTTCAATGGGTTTCAGCTCCCTTTTGTCTTTATCGGTGAGTTCAACACCTTCTTCCGCTGCCCGTATTTCGTTCCATTCAGGTTTTAAAGCAATAATATTTTTGAACAATTGATAAGCAATTTCGCGGGTACTGCATACAAACATTGCTTTCCCTTTTACGGTAGATCCCTCGGCAACTCTGTTGCTGTAATGGTTTACGAAATCTTCTGCAACAGCTTTCAAGCGGTCAGGGTCACCCAATATGGCATACATATTCGCGGTTTCCTGTTTGCTTTTTTCTACCTGATAATCGTTTGCTCCCGCTTCTGCGGCTTCTTCGTAATAGCGTTCAATCTTTTCTAACTCGCCATTTTTCAAAGCCACTTTGGCGGCTCTGCCTTCATACACTATGCGCACGGTTATTTCATCTCTCACCGATTCAGTCATTGTGTAGGCATCGACTACTTTCCCGAATACATCCAAGGTTGCATCGATGGGCGTTCCGGTAAAGCCAACAAATGTTGCATTGGGCAATGAATCGTGCAGATATTTGGCAAAGCCGAAGGTTTTGGTAACGCCTTTCTCTGTAACTTTTACTTTTTGGTCAAGGTTTACCTGACTTCTGTGTGCTTCGTCCGAAATGCAAATCACATTTGTCCGGTCTGTGAGCATTTCGGTATCTTCTGTAAACTTATGAATGGTAGTTAAAAACACGCCTCCACTTTGTCTGCCTTGCACGAGTTCTCTCAGATTGGCTCTACTCTCTACACTTACAATAGTATTGTCGCCAATAAAATTTTTGGCATTTGTAAACTGCCCCGAAAGTTGGTCGTCTAAATCTGTGCGGTCGGTAATCAATACAATGGTCGGGCTTTCAAAATATTCGCTTTTCATCAGCAATCGGGTGAGGTAAAGCATAGTAAAACTCTTGCCACTACCTGTGGCACCAAAGTAAGTACCACCTTTTCCGTCTCCTTCGGGCTTTTGGGCTTGCTTTATGCTGTCATACAAGACTCTTGCCGCATAGTATTGCGGATAGCGACAAACAATTTTCTCGTTTTTCTTTGAGCTGTCCGGAATAAAAATAAAATTGCGAATAATATCACGCAAACGATTCTTATTAAACATTCCCTGAATAAGCGTAAACATACTACTAATGCCATCAACATCTTTAGCCAAACCTGCAACCCTGCGCCAGGCATAATAAAATTCATAAGGTGCGAAAAAAGAACCTGCTTTGTTGTTTACGCCATCGCTGATTACACAAAATGCATTGTATTTAAACAGTTCGGGAATGTCTCTGCGATAACGAATGGTTAATTGTTTGAAAGCGTCATAAATAGTGGCTTCTTCACGAATGGAACTTTTGAATTCAAAAACCACAACCGGCAACCCATTGATATAAATAATGCCGTCAGGTATTCGTTTTTCTGAACCAATAATTTCCAATTGATTCACAAACTTGTAAATGTTGTTGTCAGCCGGAAAAATTTTTTCGGGCTCGGCAGCAATAGAAATTAACTGGTCTGCTTCAGGTTGTCGATGTTTGTTTAGTCCCGAATAATTGATGAGTTGAATATAAATGTCTTTTTGACTGCGGTCTTCTCTTTTTAAGATAAAACCGTCTGAAAGTAGTCGCAAAAATGTTTTGTTGCTTTCGTAAAGGTCAGAAGCGGGAAGGGATTTGAGTTTAAGAATGATAGATTTAATTTCGTTTATGGTAATTCCCTGACTGGCATATTGCGCTAAAAGAAAGGTTTGCAAATCTTCTTCTATCAATACTTCGTCCGGCCTGCGGGAAATAGTAATACCTAACTGGTGTGGGAATCCTTCCTGCCCCAGCAACTCGGTAAACGCTCGTTCTAATTTTTCTTCGGTGAATTTCATTCCTTGAATATAATGGTCCATTGGCCTGTTGTTTCACTTTCTCTTTCTATAACTTTCTTCTTCTTTAATGCATTCGTATGTTTTTGTACAGCAGATTCATTAATACCAAGTTTTTCCGCCAATTGTTTTCTTGATACTTTAGGATTATCAATTATTAGTTGTAAAACTTCCTTTTGTCTATCTGTTAGTTGATCAATTGCACCACCTATTGCACCACCTATTGCACCACCTATTGGACCACCATCTTGACCACCAACTTGACCACCAACTTGACCACCAACTTGACCACCAACTTGACCACCTACTTGATTACCAACTTGACCACCTACTTGATTACCAACTTGATTATCTCCATTCTTTTCTTTAGGAAATGTCATTCGTAAAAAGTTATCGAAAAACTCAAAACACTCTTTTTCATAACTTTCCAATATTCTTGGAACACCTGAACCCAATTGTTCTACTAAACCCAGGTCCTTATATATGCGCATGAGTTCCTTGTTACGTGGCACAGAAAAGCCATCAAAAAACTCAACCTGACTTAACCCATTGGGTAAGCCGCCCGTTGATGTTATTTCGATTCTGTCATCAAAGATTTCAAATTTTGGCGGCACCTCGTTTGTGTAATCGTTATGAACAAAGGCATTCAACACCGCTTCTTTCAGTGCAATTGGCGACCAAAGTTGTTTATCTGCACGTTCTTTTATGGTTATCTTGGTGATGGTTTTGTTTTCAAGCTCCAATTTATCCAACACATTCTTCGTGGCTTTTACTAACGAACAATAGCCGTACTCTTGATTTTCGATTAAATCGACTCTGTTTGTGCCTTTATATTTTGCTACTTTAATAGAAGTACCGTTATTGTCTGCCATTAAATAGGCTGCATAATTGTACTCTCGTTGTTCTGTTAATAGCTCGAGGTTTTTGGCAAATTGTTTGTTTAGACTAATGCCTCTGCCTTCGTAATAAATTTTGAGTTGCTCAAAGGTTAAATCTTGTTTGCTAGATTTAATTTTCCCAATAGAATTTCGTGTTCGCTTGGCGAATAACTCATCTATCATTTTTTGAGGCATAGGTTCGGCAGCAGTGCCCATACGAATGTAACAACCCTTTTCCGACATCCCGTATTTGCGTTTGTAATACGGTTTTTCTGAACCACTGGCCAAGGTCAAGTTTATAATCTCTTTTCCGTCCTTTTCATCCGCCCTTACATCAAACAACCCCATACAACTGGGTGATATGTTTGTTTTTAATCGGTCTTTTATTTTAAGCATATCTCCATCCATATCATCCACACCGGCCGCTACCCCATTTTTATCAATGCCAAAATAAATAATCCCGCCTTCCTGATAATTTAAAAAAGCAATAGCTTCCTTTTCCAAATCTAAATCTTTGGTTAATTCACGCTTGTATTCTATTCGGTTTGTTTCGGTCATCTCTTGATTTCTATTCAAGAATTTCATTTGTAAATTCAATTGTCAACTGTCGGGGCTATTTCAAGAATATCTTGCAGAGAATTATCTTTAGAAAGTGAACTACGTTCAATTTTAAGTTTTTCAAGTAAGTATTTCAGTCGTCTTTCAACTTCGTTGGTTATCTCACTCCATTTTTTAACATATAAGCAGTGATTGTCAGATTCCCTAAGTAATCCTGTTTCAAAATTCCTTATATCTTCTTTGACTATGTTATCATAATCTTGACCAATTAAATAAAAAGACCAAAACTCATTATGGTCATTAAATTTATCTTGTGCTAAAACAACATCAATATATCTTTTAATCTGTCCGACTTCTTTATCACCAAGTTTCTTAATTGTAGTTGGATTTTTTATTTCAACAATTACATTATGAGGTTTTCCATCTCTAAAATCTGTTCCTGCTAAAAACAAATCCATTTCTTTAAACTTGTGAGGATGATTTATATACTGTTTCTCTGAAACGCCTCTTAATAGATGAACATACCTCTTTAAGGCTTCCTCAAATTTTACTTCTTCTGCACAAACCATCCTATATTCTTCGCCAAAAATCCAATAATGCTTTTCAATATATTTTTGTAAGTGGTCTCTTTCATTGGCTTTTAGGTTATCATTAAAAACAAGTTTTTTTAGATTTTCGAGAATTAGAAGACGATTTTTGATGATATTAATTGTAGCGATTACGTATTTTAATTTTGTTTCTTCTAGAAGTTTTGCAAATTCCTTTCTGTCAGCCGAATCCAGTTCAACAACAGCACCAATGATTTTAAGCAAGCTTTCACTTTCAGAGCTATCCATTACTAAGTTAAGTAATTCAAGGAATATCCTTTTCTGTTCCTTATTAAGTTTCATAAAGACAGCAGGCTCTACCTCATAGATTTCCTTAACTAAATTTTCTAAACCTTTTTTACGTGCAATTTCCCATTCATTATCTCCAAAATCAGGAAACACTTTTTCATCCTCATATTTTTCTATCAGCTTTTCAGCTTGCACCTTCAGAAATGGTCTTCTCTTGTTTTTGAGATATTCATTTAACTTGCCAACTAATTCCTTGAATATTTTATTTTCCTCACTTGAACTAAAAAGCTTTGGAGCACTTTCATTTTCATCTTCTTCGTCAATAGTTGCTTGATTGAAAAAATCACTAACAATCAATAAACTGTGCCAATAATTATCACCCTTTTTATTTAACAAAGTAGTTTTTGTTTTCTTTAATTCAAGGTTTTCATTTAAGAAATAGAATCTAGAATATTCATCATTAAGTTTATTTGTCCAGCGAATGTATTTACATTCAAACTTGATGTCTTCCTTTCTTAATTTTAATTCGATTGGAAAACTTTCATTTTCAGCTATAATTGAAGAATAGTCTAACTCATCTCCATTGATAAATATTTTCTTTTCTTCTTTAAGTTCTAAATACCAAGCAAATTCAGCCCTCAAATAGGGCTTCAAAATATCGCTGATAAAAGCACTTGTAATGTCAGAATTGATTTCATTAAACTTTACAACTGTTCCCTTTATTCCATTATCTATTATGGGTACACTTGGTTCATAATCCCTTAGATTGTCACTATTAATAGCTATGTCATAAGAATACAGTACCCCATCCTGCTTGTAATATCTAGTAAACCATTTTGCAAATCTTGCGAACTTATGGAAAGTAAATCTTCCGTAACCATTTTTCCCTCTGGTTAAATCATTACTATCTGTACTTAATCCTGTTTTATTTGATTCAAAGAATTTTCTAAATCTCTCAGACAATTCTTCGTAAATGATACCTTCTCCATCGTCTGCTATGCTGATGGTTTTATATGTATCAAACTCTTTAGAGTCAATTTCAAAATTGATATTTATTATAGTTGCTTTTGCATCAAAGCCATTCCAAATGTATTCAGAGATCGCCCTTTCAGCTGTGTACTTTTGTAGTACTTTTTTAATACCCGAACTAGTTATTTCAACAGATTGCTTACTCATGATATTTTAATTTTCTACTTTTTCTAATTTCATACTCTCCACCACCCCCCTCATTAACACAGGGCAAAGTGGTTTAATGGTATTTTTCAATTGCACATTAATACGCTTACGAGTTTCCAACGTGTGGTAAATGGTTACAATGGCTTCTTGAACTTTAATGTCGGGAATAGGCAATTTTATATTGCACATATCATCCCAGTTGAAAGTTTCCCTTGCACTGCCCCAAGAATGAAATCGAGCATATCTATCTATTTCTTTGCGTTTAAAAAACAATTGCAAAAACTCAGGTAGCAATTGCTTCTCCTCTTTTACTTTAAACACAACGTGTATTGAAGAAATAATAATGGGGTGTTTGAATTTTGAAAGACAAACGATTAAAACCTTTTCATTATTGGTGGTTTGTACATAACCAAATTCATTGTAGTTAACAGTTCTGTAATTGGATAAATTACTCATATTAACTTTTACACTTGGTGTTCTAAATTCTTTCAAAACACTCATTCCCATTACATCTTTTATTGAGCTGTCTTCGTTTCGATTGTCAACTTTCTCAATATATTCCCCAAGTGGTTTTGGCTCTTCGGTTTTAATGAGGTTTTCAATGTAGGTATCACAAATCAATTGCAAATCATCCAAACTGTTTTCATAAACCTTTTGGTTCGTCATTAAACCATTGTAAAGAGCAACAAATTTTCGTTGTTCGTCAATATCAGGTATTGGGATTTTAATTTCACAAAAGCGTTCCCATTCCAGGCTTGCTCTTACACTACTATCGCTAATAAACCATCCGAATCTGTCTGATTCTGGTCTTTGAAACCACATCATCATATATTCGGGCAAAAATTCATTTTCGTCATTTACATCAATCACCAAATATGCAGGAGAAATAATAGCAGGATTTTCTTCTGCATACAGAGCTATACGAATAGTTTCATCTCTGCCTACTTGCATCGCACTATAAGCAAATTGTCCTTTCTGTATGATTTTGTATTTTGATAAATCCGTTTCAGAAATATTGGCAACCGAAGGCATAAAGTTTTTGGTAATGTTTATTCCCAACAAGTTTGTAACCGCTAAATCTTTGTTGCGGTTATCAACCAAATGGATATAATTGCCAATACGCTTATAACTCATAACCCAATGTTTTAAAAGCGTTCATCAATTGTTTCTGCGATTGTTTTTCTTCTCTCAAAAGTATTTTAAAATCCTTCTGTATGCGTTTCATTTCGCTATCAAAATCAATTTCACTGTCACGGTCAATAAATTCAATGTATTTACTTGGCACTAATGAAAAATCATTCTCCTGTATTTGTTCAAAACATGCAGAATAGCAATATTCAGGTACATTTTCGTACGTAGTTCCGTTGTTTACTTGCTGCCAATTGTGATAGTTTTCAGCTACTTTGGAAATATCATCATCGGTTAGCTCAATGAATTTTTTTTCAAATTCCTGTCCCCAGCGCCTTAAATCCATAAACAAGATTTCTTTCTCTCGGTTACGGTAGTTTTTTTGTTTGCCATTAATTTCCGTTGTCCTATCATTCTTATTTTTATTGAGAATCCATAGTGTAACGCTAATGTCGGTTGTGTAAAAAGTATTTCTCGGAATAATCACAATGGCTTCCACCAAATTGTTTTCTATCAGCTTTCTACGTATTTTGTATTCTTCGCCACCGCCACTCAATGCACCGTTTGCCAATATAAAACCAGCAACACCATTTTCTGAAAGCTTGGAAACCATATTTAAAATCCAACCATAGTTGGCGTTGCTTTTGGGTGGCACATCATAACCTCTCCAGCGTGGATCGTCAACCAATTCATTTTCGGACCGCCAGTCTTTTTGGTTAAAAGGTGGGTTTGCCATAATATAATCGGCTTTCAGGTCTTTGTGCTGGTCATCACCAAAGGTATCGGCAGCTTTCTCACCAAGATTTGCAGAAATACCCCGTATGGCAAGGTTCATTTTTGCCAGTTTGTAGGTGGTGTTTGTGTATTCCTGTCCATAAATAGAAACTTCTTTTTTGTTCCCGTGGTGCGCTTCAATAAACTTGATGGATTGCACAAACATACCGCCAGAACCGCAAGCAGGGTCATAGATAATGCCTTTGTATGGCTCTATCATTTCGGCAATCAGACTAACGATAGTCTTTGGCGTATAGAATTCTCCTTTCCCTTTCCCTTCTGCAATTGCAAACTTTTTCAGGAAGTATTCATACACACGTCCAACTAAATCTTGCTCCTTGTCTTTGAGTGTATTAATTCCATCAATTTCACTTATCAAAGAAGCAAGTTTGGTAATATCCAATCCTAATCGAGAAAAGTAATTGTCGGGCAAAGCTCCTTTTAATGCTTTATTGTCTTTTTCAATGTTATGCAGGGCTGTGTCAATGACTAATGCAATGTCATTCTGTCTGGCTTTTTTCACAATATAGCTCCAACGACTGGTTTCTTCTAAAAAGAATACATTGCTCATATTGTAGAAGTCGGGCATTTCAATGTATTTCACTTTGCCCTCGGCTATCAGCTTTTTACGATGTTCTTCAAACTTATCGCTGGCAAATTTTAGGAAAATAAGACCCAACACCACGTGTTTGTATTCGGCAGGTTCAATGCTACCTCTCAATTTATTGGCTGCTTCCCAAAGGGTTACTTCAATTGGTTTATCGTTTCCGTTCTTTTTTGCCATAATATATTCTCAGTCCTTATATTTAAAAATTCAAAGATACATTATCAATACTTCCCCAATCATCCAAATTCGTTGCTAATGTATCAATAATTTAGCTTACCAAGGCCTCTTTCCATAGCGCTAACATCCTATTCATCAAAAAAGAAAATATGCCCCCAATTCATAAAGAGTTTGATTTCATAGATCAAGTAAAGCTTAGCAAGGGTAAAAGTATGGCTAATTTTCAGCCATGTCAAGGGAAGTATGTATATTTTATCAGATTAATTAGGAGGTAGGCTTGTTCAAATACATTAATTAACGGTTTAGCAACTAAAAAACGGTTTGACCGTAATTTTAAATGAAGACCACAACTTGCCGCAGGTTTTTGGAAGTGTAATTTTACTTGAGGTCGCAAATTGCGACTTGAAAATATTTACGTTTTCGACTTTGGTCTGATAAACCATCTTTGTTAGCTATATGCGGGCACTTGTAAATCAACGCCAAATGATGCGACTGGACTCAATAAGTAAATTTCCCGCATGACATACTGTCGGCTGGCAGGGTCACGAAGGCCAGCCGTAATTTTACTATTGCACTTTCTGACACTTTTCTTTATTGGTTTCGATTTAACACACTAATGATTAATCGTTTCACGACTTCGCTTTCTTCTATTCGGCTATTGGCTATGTAAAGCGTAAGCGTAGCCAATGTTTCGTTGGTAATAATTGATTTGCCTTTATTGTTTTGCAGGGCATTGTTTTGTTGCAGAAAATAAAGGAAGCTAGCGGCCGCAATACGCTTGTTCCCATCTACAAACGAATGGTTTTTGGTAATAAAATACAACAAGTTGGCAGCCTTCTCTTCGATTGTGGGATATTAGTCGGTGCCATTGAAACTCTGTTTTATCTGGTTGATGGAACTGTGAAAACTATCGTCTTTGGGTTTGGCAAAAACACCCGATTCGAAATCGGCGTACATAAGACTGATAAGTTGCATATAATCTTCAAAACCCGGGTAAACAGTTTCTTTTAGCGTATGGCCCTGGATATCGAGTGCTTTGTGGTCGTAATCGTCTAATAAGGTCAGGCCTTTGGCAAATTGATGAAATACAGCTTGTTCATGTTTATTTGCCGCATTTTCTATGGCCTGGCTTACAATGCGTAAGCCGGTTTTCAGGAGCTCCACTTCCTGCTGTTTTTGTTGCAGGCGTTTTTCGTTAATGGCGTAGCCTTGCACCAAATAATCTTTAAGTCGTTGGGTTGCCCACTGGCGGAATTTTACCCCACGTTTTGAATTTACACGGTATCCAACTGAAATAATCATATCCAGGTTGTAGTGTGAAACACTACGATTCACGCTTCTATCTCCCTCGGTTTGAACTATCCGGAATTTCCGGATAGTTGACTCCTTAATCAGCTCATTTGTTTTATATACGTTTTTTATATGTTCATTTATTGTGCGAACATCTTTATCAAACAATGCTGACATTTGAAGTTGGGTCAACCAAACTGTGTCCTGTTCAAACTGCACTTTAATTTCAGTTTGATTATCGGCATTTTGATATATCTCAACCTTATTTTCCATTTATGCCGCCTTTCTTTTTGAGTTTGTTCATTTGCCAATTTTGCATCTTTTATCTCCTTGAGCAATTCGCTCGCAGGCTCGTAATTAGCCTCCTGTTTGCATTGGGCTTAATCCAACTACACCCGCCATTGCAAATTTAGAATTTTTGCTAAACACAGATTGTTGTTCTTGAACTACTGTTATGCCATTATCTTTCAGTCGGGTATTGGCAAGAAATAATCTTTTATACTTTACTAATTTATCAACAATTCACTTCTCCAAAGCCTCATTTCCCGTTCTTTCTTTCCCTTTATCAGAAAAATTGTGCCACTATTTGTCAAAACATCTGTTTTCACAAATCAGCCAAAGCTTAGCAAGGGTAAAAGTATGGCTAATTTTCAGCCATGTCAAGGGAAGTAGAAACATTTTTCAGGTGAAAGGGTTTCCAGCCTTCGCCAAATTCAAGAAATAACCATAAAAAAGCCTTTTAATATGCAAATACCGTAGATTTGTACCTTTTATTGTAATAGCAGGAATTGTTTCCCTACATTTGCCATATTCAAAACCATAAAATTTATCCTGCCATGAGAAAGAGTTTCCTTTTAGTCCTTATTGGGTTGTTGGTTATAGCCACACAGGCCCAGCAAACCGCTTACACACCCATAGATGTAGAGGTTTACCAGCTAAAAAATGGTTTGACCGTCATTTTAAATGAAGACCACAACCTGCCGCAGGTTTTTGGCAGTGTAATAGTACGCGCTGGTGGCAAGGATGATCCGAAAGGCGCAACGGGTATGGCACATTATCAGGAGCACATGCTTTTTAAGGGTACTCAGGAGTTGGGAACCACCAACTGGGAGGCTGAAAAGCCCCATATCGACAGTATTTTCAGGCTGTACGATAAGTTGGGCAGCACTACTGATCCTGAAATAAGGAAAAATATTCAAAAAGAAATCAATGCTGAATCGCTTAAAGCGAATGAATATGCCATACCCGGCGAGATGTTCAACCTCCTGCGCACCATGGGCGGAACAAGTGTAAATGCAGGCACCATAAATGATTACACTATTTTTTTTAACGCCTTTCCGTCCACACAGGTTGAAAAATGGCTGGATTTATACAGCCACCGCTTCGAAAACCCAGTATTCCGTGGCTTTCAGGCTGAACTTGAGGTAGTTTATGAAGAAAAAAATATGTATTCCGACAATTTTGCAAGTTCTATACTCGAAAATTTCAATAGAAACTTTTTCCGCAACCATCCTTATGGGCAACAAACGCTCATAGGGACCATTGAAGATCTGAAAAACCCATCATTAACCAAAATGTATGACTTTTTCACCACCTGGTATGTGCCAAACAACATGGCGCTTATTCTTACCGGAGATTTTGATAAAGCAGTTGTAAAGCCACTTATTGAAACGAAATTCGGGAAATGGGAAAGGAAAGAAACGCCTCAACGTATAGAATATAAGGAGGAACCTTTTAAAGGCAGAGAACAGGTTACAATGAAGCTGAGTCCCGTAAAAATTGGTATCCTTGGTTTCAGGACGGTACCCGCCGGTCATCCGGATGAAATTCCGCTCTCGGTTTGTAATGCAATACTTTCCAATCAAAGTGAAACCGGATTATTTGACAAACTGATCCTTGACAACAAGTTGATGGCCGCTCAGGTTGCGAGCATGCCTTATAATGATGAGGGAGCAACCATTATATTGTTCATTCCTAAAATATTGGGCCAGAAGTTAAGCAGCGCTGAGGACTTGCTTATGGATGAATTGCAGAAACTAAAGTCTGGAGAGTTTGAGTCTGTACTTATTGATAACATTAAAACAGAATTGTTCCGCAATTACCAGATCAGCATGGAGTCAAATGCATATAGAGGCACTACACTGGCGCAGGCTTTCGCACGCAATCAATCTATTGATGATTTGTTGCAATACCCCAATCAGTTGATGGCCGTTACCAAAGAAGATGTGGTCAACATCGCTAAAAAATATTATGGTGACAACTATCTGGCTTTTTATTCAAAGATGGGCTTCCCCAAAAAGCAAAAAATTGACAAGCCGGATTACACGCCTCTGGCAGCCAATTTGAATGCCGCTTCGCCTTATGCGCAGAAATTTGAAGCCATCCCCGAAACCAGACTGCAGCAAAAATTTGTTGATTTTGACAAAGATGTCGAAAAAATTATGCCCACAAATGGCATGAACGTATATTGTGTAAAAAATCCCGCCAATGATGTATTTCAACTAACTGTCGATTATAAAGTCGGACATCACACTCTTCCGCAGTTAAAATATGCTACCGATGCTATGAATCTGGCTTATCCTCAGGGCAGTAACCTGGATGAATTTAAGGCAGCCATCGCAGCAAGCGGTTGCACTTATTCCATATCGGGAAACGAAAGCTACACCAGCATTGAAGTTGTCGGCTTCGATGACAGATTCAATGAGGCACTTGTCCTGATTGGTTCACTGCTGGAAAAGCCCGCGCTGGAACAGGAAAAAATGGGCCTCTTATATGAGGGAGCCAAAACGGAACGCAAAATGGAGCGCAGTGAACCCGATAACGTAGCCGGTGCTTTGTTAGATTTTGTAAAGTATGGCCAAAAGTCAGAATATATTGATCGCCCGGGACTAAAGGAGATAAAATCATTTCAGGCAAGTGATATGACCGCAGCATTTCAATCCATTCAGGATTATGGGGTCAACATTCACTATTCCGGAAACCTGAAGCCAGAGGAAGTGGCTTCAACCTGCCAGGCCGTTTTCAAAACCAGCGGCAGTAAAGCAGTGGAAACGCCAGTTGTGATGGATTTGAATCAATATGCTGAAAACACGGTTTATTTTGTGGATAAGAAAAAAGCCACCCAAAGCAACATTTACTTTTTTGCCAATGGCAGCCCGTACAATCCTGACCAACAAGCCGTAATGGATGCCTTTAACGTGTATTTCGGCGGTGATTTTTCCGGTTTGGTGCTTCAGGAAATCAGGGAAGCACGCTCTATGGCGTATAGTGCCGGTGCAAAGTATGTTGATCCGGAATTAAAAGGCAAGGAAAAATATTTTATGGGGAAAATCGGCACCCAGGCCGACAAAACGGTGCAAGCCATCACCATTTTTGACAGTCTGGTGCGCTTTATGCCGGCCAAGC
>Ga0265295_1001499_pt1 | contig 40930 bp, 50 predicted proteins | sample Munlansysbiofilm_FD_192503 | JGI IMG/M metagenome (GOLD analysis project Ga0265295, IMG submission 192503) | Leachate microbial communities from a municipal landfill in Southern Ontario, Canada - Methane capture system biofilm | ecosystem: Engineered > Solid waste > Landfill > Unclassified ... | reverse complement strand
AAGAGGTTAAGGAGTATGACGAAGAAGGCAAAGAAAAAAGTGTTGAACTTAAAAATGAGCAGATCAACAAAGCCAGCGCACTTTGGACAGTAGCAAAAAGCCAAATCAAACCCGAAGAGTACAAAGATTTTTACCAACAAATTTCTCACGATAGCACCGATCCACTGCTTTGGAGTCACACAAAAGCGGAAGGTAAGTATGAATATACAACCCTCTTCTACATCCCTGCAACACCTCCAATGGATCTGTTTAGAATGGACTATAAACCGGGTGTTAAACTCTACGTTAAACGCGTTTTCATTACCGATGATGAGAAAGAATTACTTCCTACCTACCTTCGTTTTGTCAAAGGTATCATTGATGCAGAAGACCTACCTCTGAACGTCAGCCGTGAGATTTTACAGCAAAACAAAGTCTTAGAGACCATCAAAAAAGCTTCCGTTAAAAAAATCTTGAGTGAACTGAAATCTCTTAAAGAAAAAGAGAATGATAAATACCTAGAGTTTTACAAAAACTTTGGACGTGTCATTAAAGAAGGACTTTACAATGACTGGGACAACAAAGAGGCACTTCTTGAGCTTGTGCTTTTCAAATCCTCAAAACGTGAAGGTTTAGTGAGCCTTAAAGAGTACAAAGAGGCGATGAAAGAAGATCAAAAAAGCATTTACTACATCACAGGTGAAAACGAGAAATTGCTCCGCAACTCTCCACTCATTGAGCAGTTTAAAGCCAAAGACATCGAAGTACTACTCCTTGATGAAGAAGTCGATGCCATCGTCTTCCCAATGGTCGGAGAGTACGATAAAACCCCAATAAAACCCGTCAATAACTCCGATATTGATGAAGAGATCAAAGAAGACAAAGCCAAAGTCGAAGAAGATGAAAAAACCTATAAAGAGATTTTGGTCAAAATGAAAGAAATCCTCAAAGACGATGCGAAAGATGTCAAAATTTCGAGTCGTTTGAGTGACTCACCATCATGCCTCGTGTACGATAAAAATGACCCAGATTTCCAAATGCAACAGATGCTAAAGCAAATGGGACAAGACAATTTACCTGCTGTTAAGCCTATCTTAGAGATCAACCCTGAGCATGAGATTTTCAAAAAATTAAGCAGCAAATCTGATCTTTTAGAGCTTAATGACATCGCTTATCTATTGCTTGATCAAGCCAAACTTCAAGAGGGAATGAAAATCGAAGATACCGCAGCATTTGCAAAACGTTTAAATCGTTTTATCGCAAAAGCACTTTAAAAACACTTTTACATGTAAGGATTTTTCCTTACATGTAAAAGCAAGTAACCTTACCCATTATAAGCTACATCAAACCTCTATTTACATAAAATATCATACATGATAAAATAAAAGTAAAGCCATGCCCCCTATATTTCTACGACAAATAAAATTGATTAAGGAATTAAATGGAAGAAGAACATATTCTTGATGCTATTAATATTGATAAATCTGAGCTTTACATGTCAGATATTCAAGAGATAGTGAAAGATAAAAAAAAGTTTGAACACTACCTTGAAAAGAATAAAGATGAGTTTTTCTCTTTAATACTTTTAACACTTACCCACAAGTCTTTTGATGAAGACGAAGCAAAAGAAATGTTTGAAGCTATTCTAAATCATAAACAAAAGTTGAACGATACATTGCAACGAGATGTGGGAATAAGTGTAGCGACACTGGATTATTTGCACAATATAAAAAAAATTCTTCTTTCTCCCATAGTTATAGAAGAAAGTATTGCTAATTCTTTAGTAGACTCTACAGCAAAAGATGGACTCACCAATCTCTACACAAGAGATGTTTTGAATATATTTTTAGAAAAAGAGATTAGCACTGCAAAACGAAAAAAGAGTTATGTCAGTTTTGCAATGATTGACATTGATGATTTTAAATATGTCAATGATACTTATGGTCATCAAAAAGGAGATGAAGTTTTAAAAACTATTGGAAATGTTTTAAATCAAAACATTAGAGAGATGGATTTGGCAGCACGTTATGGTGGTGAGGAGTTAAGTGTTGTCATGCCTAATACAAAAGCAGAAGAAGCTTATGAAATTGCAAATAGAATACGAAAAGAGATTCAATCTTTGGATTTTAATAATTTTAAGATCACTGTAAGTATCGGCATAAGCCAAAGTACACGCACATGCAGTTCAAAAACATTAATATCTTTAGCCGATAAAGCACTTTACAAAGCTAAAGAAAACGGTAAAAACCAAGTCATAGTACATCAATAATTAAACATCAAAGGTTGCCTTATGCAATATGAAAACGATTTAAACATTTTACGACAAACTCTTGATAATGAAGAGATGCATATTATCGATAAATTAAGTCATATTGTCGCCTTTATACGACCCAAAAATGATGATAAAAGTAGTAGTTTACAGGCTATCCATCAATTGATTGATTTTTTTGACAGTAAAGAAAAACTTGCAACTGATATCTCAGACTCAATCAATTTACTATTTATTGAGTCAAAAATATCAAACAATATTACAAGTTTAGGTATTTTTTCAGGAAATGGTTTTGGGCATGAATTAAGGGAGCGCTTTTATAACAAATTTTTACCAAATCCTCCTCAAAAAGGGGATTTTCGATACATATTTTCAACATTATTTACGAAAAAAGATGATTCTGTGTGGATCGATAGTGTTGATAATGAAACATGGCTAAATTTTTTCTCTTCGATGTTTTCAAGCCAAAATCTCCTAGAAAAAACAAAAAATCATCTTTTTAATGAGCTTTTGCATACAGCAGAAATTTTATCAATTTGGATAGCTTCAGAAGAATTTGATGACAATTTTATTCGCTTAGATAAAAGACTTTTAAACAGAGATTCTGCGTTTATCGCATTACAACGAAGTGTGAGTAAGCTTGTTTATAAAATTGAAGAAGGTAAAGCAGACGTCACTTCAACAAAAATGGATTTTGGGCATATTGGTGTGCTTATTGAACAATGTAATGAGCAAATTAGCACATTTAAGAAAAAATCTGTGGAATATGGCATATCTGTTGATTTGATTTATCAATTAGAGCGTCTTACGCAAATAATTCAGCGCCTTGAAGTTATTTTGGCATTAATTGAAAATTTTGATACAAAAGCGTCTAGTTTAGAACTTATAAAGCTTTTCAAAGAATCTGTTAGAAAAAATAGTACAAAAAACTCACTCTCTGAGATTTTTGCACAAAGTATTCGTATTGTTGCTAAAAGTATTGCCAATAATACAAGCGAACACGGTGAACATTACATTGCAAGCACTGCCAAAGAATATGCTATGATGTTCTTAAGTGCTAGTGGGGCAGGTATTATTATTGCAATAATGGCACTTTTAAAAATTACTATCGTTCAAGCAGAATTTTCCGAAGGAATTCAAACCATCTTAGCCAGTTTCAATTACGGGTTAGGTTTTGTCTTAATCCATTTATTGGGATTTACCGTGGCAACCAAGCAACCAGCGATGACAGCTTCTACTTTTGCACGAGCCATTGAGCAAGAAGATGAAAAAAAAACAGCCAATCCAAAGAAGCTTATGGAACTTATTTTCCAAGTTAGTCGCTCACAATTTATATCAGTAGTGGGAAATGTTGCTTTGGCTCTTTGTGTTGCTTTTGGTATTGCTTATTTTTTGAAAGATGCTCAACGAGGGATTTTAACCGACCAAGAAGCAGCATATTATTTAAAAGGTCTTGAGCCTTTTTCGGCACTTTTCTTTGCAGCGATTGCGGGTATTTGGCTTTTTTGTTCAGGCTTAATTGCTGGATATTTTGACAATCGTGCTGGTGTACTTGAGTTAAAGCAAAGATACTATCATCATCCTTTATTAAAAAAATTTCTTAATGATGAACGAAGAGAAAAAGTGGCTAAATATTTGCACGAGCACCACGGAGCGATAGCGGGAAATTTCTTTTTTGGGGTACTCTTGGGGATTACCCCACTTATTGGCTCCATGTTTAATTTGCCCTTAGATATTAGACATGTCGCTTTTTCCTCTGCGTATTTAGGCTATGCTTCAATGTATTTAGAAAGTTCAGTGTATGAGTTTTTATTCTATCTAGCGTGTGTGCTTTTGATTGGAATGGTTAATTTATTCATCAGTTTTGTTTTGGCACTAAAAGTCTCTTTACTTTCAAGAGATGTCTATTTTGGAGATGTTTTTTCATTTTTGAAGCTCTTGCTAAGTGAAATCATTAAAAACCCCTATCAGCTTATTTTTCCATATAGCCGTAAAAAACCTTAACGGAATTAATAAAATTTCATGGCTAAACTTTTAACTTTTTACATGTAACTTGTAATTGCCCTCACCGCTTCGGGGTATGCGTGAGCGTACTTTTGAATCCCAGCTCCAAAACTCTCCAACATATCTTTCGCTCTTATAAACAGCGCCGTGTCATCTTCAATTTTCGCGAGTTCAAACAGATTTTTAATCATCGTTGAAAGCGGGCTTTTGTAGCTGTTATCTTCCAAAACCGCTTTGGCACGAAAGGCTTTATCGGAAAGATACCACGTCTGCTCTTTGTAAAATTTACGCTCTGCCTCATGGCTAAGTTTCTTTGCCAATTCTAAGTAGTTTGCTTCTTTTGTATGTGCGTAGCCACGCAGTAAACTTTCAATCACAAAGGCGTAATCTTCGAGCAATGCTTCAACTTTCAAACTACCACCTAAGACGATTTGATGGTACAAAATGCCGTTTACATGTAAAGTTTTTAGAAGCGTGTCTAGCACATTTATTGCTTTTTCAATCTTACCCGCTTCAAAGAGTGCTGTGACCATCAAAGCGTTCCACGATGTCAAAATCTTCGTGTCAATAAACGGATACGCGACCTTTTGACGTTCCTCTTTTAAAATAGCAACGGCTTCATCTAAACGGGTAGGTTTTTCATTACATGTAATCACAGGATTGGTGCTTTGGTGCTCAAAATTACCAAATTTTGTGATGCCAAAATAGTCCATAATAGCTTTCGTTTCTACTTCGCTTAGTCCGCCTTTTAAAAGTGCCTCTTTGGCTTGTGCATACGTAAACACAAAGTATTTGCCCTCTTCGCCCTCAGAGTCCGCATCACTGGCACTAAGGTAAAGCCCTTCTTTTAAAAAGCGCTCATCCATCGCTTCGATGGTTTTATCGACCACCTCATTAAACAATGGTTTTTGCGTCAGAGTGTACAGCTTGGCATAGACTTCAATCAACTCAGCATTGGTGCAAAGCATCTTCTCGAAGTGTGGAATCACCCACGCCTCATCGACGCTGTAACGGTAAAATCCACCCTCGATTTGGTCGTTGATGCCTCCATTTGCCATGGCTAAAAGCGTATCTTCGCTCATATACAAGGCTTCAAGATTTTTGGTTTTTTCGTAAATATCTAAAAGGGCATTCCATGTGGACGCATGGGGAAACTTTGGTGCACTTCCCACACCTTTAGACACGTCATCATAGCTTGCTTTGACATTGCTCACAAACGCTTCGACAACGGCAACTTTCTCAATACTCTGCTTTTGCTCAAAACTACGCTCATAATGCTTTATCGCTGCTTCAATACTCTGCGCACTCTTTTGAACTTCCTCATATTCATCGTCAAATTTGCCTTTGATGAAACTGGTCAATTCACGAAATCCCATACTTCCTTGCATACTTTGAGGTGGCAGATATGTTCCTGCAAAAATCACCTGTTGCTCTGGTGTCATAATGATACTCAGAGGCCAACCGCCACTGCGTTTAGTCAGCAGATAGTGCACGTCTTGGTAGTATTTGTGTGGATATGTGTAAATTATGAGACTTGAGAATTTTGGCGGATTTTTCTTTGAATGACGGTTATATCGGTATTTTGAGCGTGTGTTGTCTCATATTTTTTGCGTACATGGCGTTTAAGTTTTCTTACACATTTTTACACTTCGTTTAAAACTATGCATTTATACTTCTTGTGCGACTGTCCTCTTCTATCTCCTACAGTATAGGCATTTTGGGCTACAGTGTCCGTTATTTTGTTTAAAAGGTTTAATAGTTGTAAAATAGTATTGAGGGACACTTATTGAGGGACACAAAAAATTGAGGGACAATATTGGGGGACAGCATTAAACATCGATTATATAGAGATTGATACAGTTTTTGAGCGTATGAAGAATGATAATTGATAGTTGTAAATAACTATTGATTTTTACAACTGTTTAATCTTATATAGGGTGGACTAAACAGTTGTAAACTATTATTGATAAAAACTATCCTCTATAATTTAGACATATGAAGTTTACCAAATCACTTTTTGACGACCCCATAATAACCGAAGTCCAATCACTTGGAGTCTCATAATCTTTTAGGTTTTTAATAGAACCCTCTCCATATCCTATATCTTTATACATCATTTTTGAACAGTTAATTAAGGTTTTTGAAAATCCTACCGATTCTGAACTTTCCCGTTTATGGATGGTTTCTATTAAGCCATTTTCGCACCTCACACTCAACAGAAAATATCCTGCATTATCATCCATAGTCCTAGGTATTTTGATATTAAGTTGTGACATAATGCCCCCTTGAAAAATATTTTATAAAACTAATATATCGTAAAGCTCTTTATATTTCCATCCAAATCAACGATTGATTCTGCTCTGCTTTTAACTACTGCATTATAGACATTCGTTCCCCTAAATTCACAAACAATTTTAAGTGTATTGTCCACCTTCTCACGGTCAAAATAAACTGTTTTAACATGCTCAAAACTTTTTGGATTATTCATATGTTTTTTAATTTCTTTAACAGTATTGCTGTGTGATCCATCCCATGAGCTAAACTGTTGTTTTATCCGTTCCATTCTTAGCTCAGCAGGAGTTTGTACCTTTGTGCTTATAACTTCTTTTTTATTTTCCTCTTTTGGCGTTGATTTATATGAGAAATTATTAATAAGCCAAACGCCAGCCGTAACAAAGGCAACAAATATAATAAAATTTTTCATTAATCTCTCCTATTTTAAAATGCTTTTATTTTTGCTCTAACTATACCTACAATTGAAAAAAACTCTAACTGGTCACCTTCTAGGCTGATCTCGCCATAGTTTCCATTATTACTTATGAGTTTAACCCATCTCCCAAAAGGATCAGTGTGAAACTTCTTTACATAAACATGTCCATTAATGTTCGCAATGACTGTTTCCCCATTCTTTGCTTCATTGTTCCGTTCTATAAGAACCACTTCTCCATCAAAAATAAATGGTTCCATACTATCCCCTATAACACGAATGACATCAATATTGTTGAAACGTTTAATATTTAGAAAATCTTCTAAAAAAAGTCTATCTAGCTTCATCTGTTGGCATGGTTGGACATCAAAATCATTAATACCCCCATATCCAGCTGCAGCGACAATATCTGGGTAATAATTAAGCGTTATTAAATCGGCTGAATTATCGTCAATTGAAAACTCACAAACTGTTGGAATATTATTGTGAGAAGGTATAAGCATCTCACCTTTCCCTGTCAATAACCACCAACCACTTATAGAGAAAATTTCCTCTATAGATGAAGCAAATTCAGGAGAAATTTTTTGCTTACCACTTTCCATGTCTTTTATCCTAGACCAAGGTATTCCAAGTTTTTCGCCTAGCTCTGATTGTGTTAGTTTAAGCAGTTTTCGTATTTCTTTTAATCTATTCCCACCCATATGCATACCTTTAGAGATAATATCTACACCTTATCTTGACTTATAGAGAAAATATCTCTATAATACTCTTAACAATTTAGTAATTTAAACACCTTAAACATTAATATGCGTTTAAGGTGTTTAAAATGGAGTCAAAATGAGCAAATACTTTAAACATCCACTTTCAAAACAATTTAGAGAAAAATGTATAAATATGACAGCGTGGGCTGAAAAAAATGGTATTTCAAAGTCCCTTTTATCCCAAATTTCCGCAGGTTCCGTAAAAGGTAAGCGTAAAGGACTTTCCAAAGAGATAATTGAAAAGCTAAAAGCGGATGGCTTTACATTGGATGAGGATGTCGCCTAATGTGGACTAAAGCCAAAGAAGCCGCACAAACATTGGGCTTTGAATACGAAAGTATAAAAAAACAAGTTTCTAGGCATCTTAAAGGCGGTAAAACACCGCAATTTCAATACCGCTATACCGAAGGTGTAGGTGGAAATAAAGGGAGAGTTTTACAAATATGGCTCGACGATGAGCCTAAAAATAGCACAGAAGAAACCATTGAGCAAACAAAAGAGAAGATTTCTATTAACTCTATTTCTAAAAGCAGGGTTTATCAAGCTAATACCTCCTTTACCATCAAACCACAATCTGGACTGAGTACAAAGTATATCCGTGCTTCCAAAGAAGCTCAAAAAGAGGCTTTAGAAAAGATAGAGCTTGTTAAAAGCTACCTCGCACGTGATAGATATGTCAGCTTTGAAGAGTGGAGTAAGGGTAAAGAGCTCCCTTCCCGTGCACATTTTTTACGATGGGTAAAAGACTACAAAGAAGGTCTTAAAATTGGCAATGTTGTGGATTATTTTATCGACAGCAGAGGACGCCCCAAAGGGAGCATTACGCTAAGCTCTGAAATGCAAGAAATGTGTGAGCGTTACTTACTACGAGGTGACATTCACCCTAATAACAAAGGTATATACGAGAATATGCGTGTCGCTTTTGGCGATACGCTTCCTTCATTCTCTACGATAGACCGCTATATCCAAACATTTAAAAAAGAAAACGCCATGCTGATAGCGTTTGCAAAAAATCCTGATAAAGCAAAAGGTAAGTATCGTGCAGCGTTTGGCGATGCCAGTGCTAAGGCGAAGTATAAAAACCATTACTGGGAACTTGATGGAACGCCTGCAGATATTATCACCGCAGATGGCAAGCGCCCAACTATCGTTGGTGCTATTGATGTGTTTACAAGACGTGTTGTGCTCTGCGTTGAAGAACGAAGCAACTCTTATGCACTGGCTCGAAACCTTAGAGAAGGTATCTTAAAGCTTGGTATCCCTGAGCATGTTGTAGTAGATAATGGTCGTGATTATGCGAGTAACCACTTTGAGGGCGTTTGTGTAAACCTCAAGATTAATAAAATAGAAGTTGCCCCTTATAGTGGATGGTTAAAGCCGCACATTGAGCGCTTCTTTGGAACAATGACCCGTGAGCTGTTCCGACAGCTTGAGGGATTTTGTGGTCACAATGTGGCTGAGAGACAAAGTATTCAGGACCGCTTGAGCTTTGAGAAGAAAATAGAAGCACGAAACAGGTGGCGTGCCCAAAAGCTCAATGAAAAGAGCTTTGTACGTGCTATGACTAAAGAGACCATGCCTGTGTTTATTCCTCTAAGTATGGAAGAGCTTTCGTACTGGGTGAATGTCTGGAATGAGGCAGTGTATGAACAACGAGTACATGGAAGCCTTGGCATGAGTCCGATGCAGCGCTATACAAGTGACATTACCCCTGCACAAACCATAACAGACCCAAGACAACTTGATGTATTACTTGGCGAATGGATAGAAATGAGTGTAGGTAAAAAAGGCATTGCTATCAAACGTGATGGCAAAGAGGCACTGTACCAGCATGTCAGCCTAATCGAATATATCGGTGAGCGTGTCTTTGTTGCTTTGGGTGCGGATATGGGTGAGGCGTATATTTATAAGGCAGACATGACACCTATTTGTACCGCTAAAGATGCAAGCTTGGAGGGCATAAGTCGTGAGGCTATGCGACAAATCCAGCGTGATATGCGTCGCCTTGAGAGTGAAAATACAAAGCGAGTTAAAAAAGCTGAAGAGTTGGCCCAAAGGCTAAAAGACCCAACGATAAAAGATGTTATCGAACAAAAAGCAAAAGAGATGGTTATCTCTCCTATTGCCAATATTAAATACCCTGTAAAAATGGACGTACAAATGCCAAATGAAAGCAAAAAAACACCTGCGACCATTAACGGTAGACCTATCTTTAAAAGTGATTTTGAAGCGTTGGTTTGGGCTATTCAGAATGGCAGGGAGGATGAATACAGCGTCTTAATTAAAGAGCAAAGTGATGTTTATGCGATGGCATGCAAAGAAGTTGAATACCGAAAAAACAAAAAAGTAGGATAAGCGCTTAATAGAGGGTGATGAAGAATTGCCCCCTCTTAAGTGCTTGCCAGCACTAAAAAACTTAACAGGAGGCTACGATGAAAGAATCTTTTATCGAAACAGAGAATTATATCAAAATTGCCGAAGCTTTTACAAGGCTTAAAAATCTCCCTGCAACAAGTCCTAAGATGGGGCTAGGATATGGGATTTTTGGGTTGGGTAAAACCTTTGGTTTGGAGAAAATCACCGTGAAATACAACGCAGTGCTACTGCGTGCGCTGCACACATGGAGACCTAAGTCTATGTTGGAGCGTTTATGCGAAGAAATGGGACTAGATAGAAGTGGGACGTCTGCTCAACTGTACAGTCGCATTATTGAGGAGATACGCTCTTCCACGCAAAAACGACCCATCATTATTGACGAGGTGGATGCGCTTCTTCCTAGTAGGAACTTTGAAATGCTTGAGATACTAAGAGATATACACGATGAAACAGGCGTGATTATCTTCTTTGTGGGCATGGAAGAAAGTAATGCGAAGATGAAACGACACCGACACTTTTACAGCCGTATCTTCGAGTTTGTAAAGTTTAAACCCGTCGTTTTTGAAGATGTCGAAAAATACTGCAAAACATACTCTGATCAAGTTGCGATTAGCGATGATTTGATTAGGTTTTTTGCGACAACGTATCCGAATTTAAGACAAATTCGCAAGCTCTTAACAGACTTGGAAAACGTGGCAAAAAGACAAGGTATAACCGCTTGCGATTTGGCACAGTTTAAAGCCCTTGAAATTGAGAAGATAGGTCGAAACGATGAATAATATTGAACTGTTAAAAGCAGCCGTTGAACATGAAGGAAGCATGGGTAAGGTTGGTCAAAAAATTGGCTACTCAAAAGCGACTGTGTCTTTAATCTTGCGTAGCGAATACCCTGCTGAAAATGCGAAGTTCGATAGGAAACTGCATGATGTATATGGCTTTTTGTTGGAGCGCACAGTCATGTGCCCAGCACTTAGAGACAACATACACTTTGAAGTGTGCAAACGCTATGCCGAGGCAGTAAAAGAGGGAACTCCCCTAAGCGGAAATATGTTCGCAATCGTAAAAGACGTATGTCCATTTTGTCCAAATTCTAAAAGGGTTTAAAATGCGTACAAGAGACACTTTACAGCAAAAGGTTTGGGATTATATAAGACGCAACCCAAATTTTCGTGTCGGTGATATTTTGATGCTAGTTCCCATTAGTAAGCATGCGCTTTTAGAGTATTTACTTGTACTCAAAAGAGCTCATTATATAAAACGCCATAGCCCTATATCAACGAGAATAAAAACGGAAGATGTTGAGTATGAGTCATGTAAAAAGTTAGGTGTCTGCGCCCCCATTGTTGGTCAAAACCGTTTTAAAGTTTATGACCCAAATACAAAAGAGACCATTGAGGTACAAAAAGAGGATAAAACAGAAAGTTGTATCTACTATTCAAAACTGCTTGGCCTAGATGACAGATTTTTGAATGGGTATAGGCAAAAAAATCCTGAGCTTATTAATGCTACAGCCAAAGAAGTCTATGAAAATTATTTAAATCGTTTAAAAAGGATGAATGAAACCATTAGAGATATAAAAAAGATAATGGCATGGCTTATCGATGAGAACCTTTTAAAAGAATTTTCTAAACAGCTTTGTGCAATTGGTATTTTCAATAGCAAGGATGGTTTTTCACAGCTGAAATATCAGCTTGAATTAAATCGGGTACATACTTTAAAAAAAGAGTCCCTTGAAAAATATGAAAAAAGTATCAAGGTATTTGAAGAGCTTTATGGCTCGATTATTCTCAATAAGGAGATGGTATGAGAAAGTTTTTAAGAAGATTACTTGGCGTGGATATGCTAAGCGCAGAGGTTCGATTTTTAAGCCAAAAAGTGCGTGAGCTCTCAGCGGAAAAAGAGAGATTGGAGCTTGAGGTGACTCATTTTAAAGCTAAAACACTTGGGATTAGTACCACTCAAGCAGGCAAGCTTCATGCCATCGTACAAGAAGCACGAAGACAAAGTAAGACTTATGTGGCGGTGGCGTGATGGACAATAGCATGTTTTGGGAGAGCTATAAAGCCAAGTGTGAGGAAAAAGGAATTGATGCTGGAACTTTTGAGCAATTTGAAAAAAGACAAGCCACGCCGCCCACGTTTAGTAGTGATATGTTGGTGGAACTTAAAAAGAGTGAACCTAATGCAGGGACATTTAAAGAAGTGGTCCCAAAAAAAAGAGGGGTGGGTCGTCCTCCCAAGATTAAGCCTCAGATTGAGATTTTGAGTGATGAGCCTTTACATGTAAAAGATGTTCCCCTTTTAAAAGAGCCTATGGAAAAGAGGGTTTCTATGAGTGAGGAGGTGTTGCATGAGATTATTATCATGGCGTATGAAAGAGGTGTTATGCAAGCAGAATCGGCACACACTTCGTTGATTGTGGAGGCAGATGTACCCATGATATTGGATGACATTTTAGGAGGAAGGCATGTGCAAAGTGTTTAAAAAGTTTAAACGTTTTCTTGGTGAAAAAGTGGTGCGCCCTGTGCGTATGTGGCTGTATATGGCTGAGTGGAATTTAACGAAGTAAAGGGGAATAAATAGAATGTTATTGGTTGATAAAAATGAGCATGGTGTAAGAATTGAGATTAAGGGCGGAGGATCACACATTTTAGCAGAACTTGGCATTTTGGTAGCAACGGTGCAGGAATCTGTCGGGACATCATTAAATGTTTACGAAGCATTGAATAACCCTATACAAAAGTGTTTAACACAAGCATACATGAAAGCAATGAGGGAAAATAGTGGGCAAACAAAAGAACCTGAGCGAAAAGCCGACAGTACTGAAAATTAAGGTTAAAAAGTGTCCTCTTTGTGGAGAGTGGCATGTAGGTGCAGTTAAAGTCTGCGAGAAATGTAAAAGCAAAAAATAAGGAGAGAAAATGGCTATCAAAGATGAAAGAGGGTTTTGGATTAACGGTAGAGGCGAAGCAGTCCACAAGGATATGATTAAAGCAAATGAGCAGTTAAGAGATGAGTTGGTTGAGCGTTTCATAGAAGCGGCTAAAAACCTATCAGGTCTTATCTCTGTGTTTAAAACAGAGGTTAATGAGCAGGTCGATGGCTACTTCAACCTTTTACTCCAAAACTATAACTTGGATGAAAAAGCCAAAAGCAAAAAAGGAAACTTTATCCTTGAGAACTTCTCATCCACCGCAAAGATTGAGATTAGGGTCTCTGAACTGCTTACCTTTGATGAGAAGCTTCAAGTAGCAAAAATGAAGATAGATGAGTACCTCAAAGAAGCCACTAAAGATGCTTCCGTTGAGATACAAACGCTTATCATGAAAGCCTTTGAAGTAGACAAAAAAGGCAATATCGATAGCAAGAAAATCTTTGCTCTTAAAAGCTATGAAATTCGTGACCCAAGATGGCTTGAAGCTATGGAAATCATTGATGAGAGCAAACAGGTCTCTTCCACAAAAAGCTACATTCGCTTTTATGTCAGAGCGAATACTGATAAAGATTGGCAACTCGTTCCTCTTGATATTGCAGGGGTGTAACGTGAGTGAGCTTAGCGCACTTTATGTTGGTATTGGGCGCCACAAAGCTATTCAAAACATAGCAACCGTAGGGTTGGAGGGGTTAAGCCTCTTCGCCCTCTTTCGCTATGCAAAAATAAAAGGTAACGTACTTTTCTTTGTGTTTAAACACCCAAACGCTAAGTTTGAGTTTAGGTACAAAAAAGAGGACATTAAAGCAAAGATGAGAGGCTATTACTCCCTTTTTAAAGAGGATTTAAAAGCCAATAATGTGGTCTTTAAAGATATTGAAGCGTGTGTGATCGCAGAGCCAAAAAGTGAAGAGCCTGCAAAAGCAACTCCACTGATCTATGCGGAGCGAAGCACTGGTAACTTTGAGATTGCATGTAGTGACCCAAAGCTTAGAGAACTCTTCGCAAGCATACAACAAACGATAAAGGCAGAATGTGGAAAGTAGTAGACTTGGATTTTTAACCCCCGTTAATCTTGATGAAGTAAGAGCAAATGGCAAGAGAAAAGCGCTGATAGAGCACTTTGCATTGGAGCGCAGCATTAACCTTTTATGGGCTCCTGCAGGGACAGGAAAAACCTCTTTTATGTTTGCCTTCTCCAAATATTTGACATCACTAGGGCTAGAAACTGCTTTTATTGACACAGACAATGGTGTAGATATTTTACAAGACCGTGGCTATGACAAGCTGATTGAAGCGCTAAAAGGGAAACTCCGTTACATTAACGCAGACACCTTCGATGAACCGAAGAAAAGCATAATGGATACCTTGAGTGTCATAAAGGAAAATGCAAAAGATAACGCCTATAAAAACTGTGCGTTCATCTTTGATAGTCTTAAATTCTTTCTCAATGGTGGCATCTATGATGAGGATAAAATTGAAAAGTTTATAACCTTTTGTAAAGCGATACGAAGAGCAGGAGGGCTTGTTTTTGTACTCAACCATGCAACAAAAAAGGGTGATAGTATGAAAGGCGGACAAAGCCTTGTCGATGCCGTGGATGAATGTTGGCAAATGACGGCTTTACCTGAGACAGATACACATTATAACTACATGCTTGACCCTGAAAAAGTGCGTATGGCAGTCAAAAAAGTAGGTTTTAGCGTTGATAAAGAGAGCTATGACTTTTTACCACTAGACATAGAGATAGCATCTATGGGAACAGCGGAGAGAGCGTTTTGTGACAGCGTTATTAAACTTATTAAAGATAAGTCGTACACGCAAGGGGAGCTTTTGCATAGCCTTGGTAAAGATAAAGCGGACAGAACGGCACTTGATTGTCTTAAAAAGCACATCGGACGTTTTTGGGATGTTAAAAAAGCAGGAAAAGAAAAAGTGTATACAACTGTTACAACTGTACAACTATGCGGTGAAAGTGCCTAAAATGCGCTATTTAATAGTTGTAGAAAAGAACAGTTGTACAGTTGTAACAGTTGTACGAGGTGGAAAATGACAGCTAAACAAACACAATTACGAAGAAGCCTTCTTGCTCGCATACACAGCAATGAGTTTACCAAAGCAGCCAAAGAACAAAGTGCATGGGAGGGTTTCTTGTTTAACATGTACCAAACCGATAGCTCTTCAAAGCTATCCATTGATGAGCTGTATAACCTCATTGATGTTTTAGAAAAAGGCGCTCAGCCTATGGTAAAAGGAAGACGTCCTCAAACTAAAAAAGAGGGAATAACAGATAAACAGCTCTCTTGCATCTTGAAGCTTTGGGGAGAGCGTGGAGAAAATGCCCTCCGAGAGTTTTGTTTTAGAACCGTTGGAAAGCGCCCCTTGCGTTTAAACAGTTTAAACAAAAATGAGGCAACTAAGGTCATTTTGGGGATTGAATACATGTTGGGATTAAAAAAACGATGATGTGCCCTAGGTGTGCTGGAGATACTTACGTGATTAGTACCGTAAAAGGCATGGTGAATGAGCGGTATCGTAAATGCAAACGATGTGATTATACCTTTATGACCATTGAAGCTATACGCTTTGATGATTACTGGAGAGATTATGCAAAAGAGAGCATGAGCATGAATCCAAAAGACTTTAAAAAGGAAGAAAAATGAAATTTATAGCAATTACTAGAGATAAATATACAAACATTAGAGGCTATTCAGCAGGTTCTGGTCATATTTTTGTACCAGACAGATATTTGGCTAGTGCAAACTGGAATCTTAGGTTAGTGCATAATGTACTTATCCAAGCTGGATTTTCTTGTTCATATAAAAAAGACCGTGAATTTGAAATAGCAGAAAATTCAAGTGAAGAAAAAGAAAAAATCCTTGAAGTTTTAGCGTATGAAATTAAACGTGGTATAGTGGATTTAAAATATGCCTAGTATCTTAACACGACTTTTAAAGTCCAAAAATTACGAGAAGATGAGCTTAGATCAGCTCATTGACGAGTACATCGCCCTGTACGCTAAAAACGCACAGAGCAACTTTAATGATCTACTCTCTGAGCTGATGATCTTCCTTGAGAAGTACGACCAGAACATTTCACCTGAAACGGTAGAGTCTATCTTTGCAAGTAAAATCGCAAGCTCCTCAATGTCTGCTGTTCCTAACTCTGCTGTACTGATTCCGCTTATCTATGAAAAATCTATGCTTGAGGGCATAACTGCGCCAAAAGTGACTGTACAGTTTGGTGCAGCAGATGAGAGAGCTATAAAGGCGCTCGAGAGTCGTATGATGTGGGTAGGTAATGACAGCTCAAAACGCACTCAAGAGAAGCTAAAAAGCATTTTCGCAGACGTCTATGAGGGCAAATACACTCACGATGAGCTTATGCAAGCATTGCGTGAAAACTTTGCCCAGTACGCCGATATGGAAGTTCAAAAGCTCAAAGTGGCAGCAGACTTCAATCTACGTCAAGGGCGCAATCTTGGAACGCTTAGCCGTGCCATAGAGCAAGGAGACACATACGTTCAGATTGTGGCTAAGATGGACGGTAAAACGACAAACGTCTGTCGCTCCATGCATCTTAGGGTTATAAAGGTTGCCACGCTTAAAAAGCAGCTTGACGCTATTGTCAATGCTACAAGTGTGGATGCTGCCAAAGAGGCTTCTAATCTTTCATTTTCAAAAATAGGCGTATGGAGCGCCACCCCTCCTCCAAACTTTGGCATACCTCCCTACCATATGGGATGTCGTACTATCATAAGGCAAATGTCAGCAGAACAGGTTGAGCGCATGAGCTTAGATGAGTTTGGCAGAGAGTATGAGATACTTGATAAAGCGACTTACGATAAAATTAGAACAAAACAAGACCACCTAAGTGCCAGCAAACTTAAAAGCGTGGAAGCCCTTGAAAAAGAGACCTTTGGGAGTATTGCCAAAGAGGGGGTACATGCGAATGACCCAACTAAGCGTGTCATTTGGGGCAGTAATGGTTTTATGGGCATTTTAGATAAAAATGGGAAAATAGAGACAATCTACAAGCCTAAAAAAGGGCTTGACGCATTCCATGATACTACGAATGAAGTTTATTTCGATAAATTAGAACAATCTTTCAAAGCAAAGGTAAAAAAATGGCTAGGACTTTAACAATCGATATTTGGGGGTTGGATTGGTATATTGAGAGCACAACAAAGGGAGATGATGAGGCGTACGAGTTCCCTTTAATCGGAAATTACAGCGTGGTAGATGGCAAGATTACGCACTTACACGACTACATGCTCTCTGAGAAACTTTTAAAACGTTGTGTAGAATTTGGTGGACCTTTTTTGGAGCACTGCTCCTTTGTCTACATCCCTAGAAATAAAGACGGGGAGCTTGTGCAAAAAGACGGCAAAGTGATAGAAGGGGATTTTATCGATGCTTTGGTCTTTATCTACAAAGAGTTTGAGAAAAAGGCTAAAAATGGCTAGGAAGTATGAACTGGGCAATACGCTCTTAGAGAGCGTTGCTAGAGAAGTCGTAAAGATAGCTGGGGAGGAAGCACCTGAAAAGAGCGGAGAGCTAAAGGGGAGCATTGACATCCTGAGCATTAGTGATACCGAGGCAATCGTAGGACACAAATACAATGACAAAATCGTCGTGAACTGGCGTGGGGCTAAGACTATCTACCCACTCTTTGTCCATGAGGGAACGAGTGCCCATGTTATAACACCTCGTACAAAGAAAGCTCTCTATTGGAAAGGGGCTTCTCACCCTGTTAGGAGTGTCAATCACGCAGGTACTAAAGCTAACCCTTACTTTAAACGAGCGATTAAAAATAAGCGCATCACGATGATTATTAAGAAATATGCTGATAACTTAGTAAAGCAAGTAGCAAAAGACATAGAAAACTCCGCAAAATAGCCTCATTTCAATTTGAAATAAAATAACAAACCCTTTATATTTCACGGCATAATGTTAAAAAAACAGGAGTATGCCGTGAACCACCAAGATAAAATGACTGAAATAATGAGAATGTGCTTAGCGTATGTAGCACAACAAAACATCCATACTGAACAGAAAACTGCAACAGAACAGATAGAAGCTTTAGCAGAGAAAACGTTTAACGAGATAGAGCAATTTATCCAAGAGCATAGCAATACGGTAGTTATGGTACGGTATTACAACTCATACGAAGAATTTACAAAAGAGACATTAAAGCAAGGGTGACCCCTTGCTTTGGTAAAATCAGTTTCTTGCAGCTATTTCATCTTTAACTTGATTAATAATTTTTTCATCCGTTACTCTTGCCCCGTCAAGCGGTCTAAAAACACCATGAATCATAAGCCTGTAATTTGTTCTTTCAGAATAGCCGTCTTTAGCAATTGATTTGATTTTAGATAACCCGTAGTAGACAATATGCCCTGCAAGTAATTCTTTTGTTGTATTGACACAATTGATGTCTTCAAAATCATAGTGAGTTTCAAATAAATCATCTGTAATTTTATCAACCAATGATAAAGCTTCTTTATCACCATTAATTAATTTGTTAGTTGCTTCTATAATTTTACTCATTTTATCATCTCCCCTCTATATGAGATTGAACGATTTGAATGATCATGTAAATTGATATAATCACCACTTTTATCCATGACGATTCCCTCTTCAAGCTCTAAAATAGCACCATACTCAGCATAATAAATACTTGCCGCTCTAAGCGTTAAATGTTTTTTATTTGCTGGGAGCTTATTGAATAGAAACTTTACCAACGTAATAATGCTACTATATTCTTCCTCAGTAGGATTATCTTTATTGTTTAAAAGGTCTCTATAAAAATCATCGTTTATACGAACACTTTTTGCACTTTTAGATGGCTTATCGACAAAATATCTAAATTCTGAAATCGGGTTAGCTCCCGCACATGATACTACATAATGCCCTTTACATTGGGAATTTGTAGCAGGACAATACATTCTAGGCACACACCATCCTTTATCAAACATCCTTTATGGTGTCATTGTAACATAACAAATTAAACATGCGTTTAATTTGTTATAAAAGTTATAATCAACAATAGCACTACAAGTTACCTAGTAAAAAATTTGAAGCTATAACATCCTCTACCAAAAATGATACTGGGCATTGTCTTTTATATCTCCGTACTGCTTTCCATACTTAAAGATGTTTTTAGAATACTCATAATTGATGTCGCAATTATTACGGGTTTGAACCGTTCCATTCTTTAGCGTAAAATGCGAATTTCCCCTCGTGCATTGCGCTTTCGCTTTCTCCCAGTTTTCGACACCTGCCTTCTTAATCTCTTTAAGCACCCAATCGCCGCCGTTATAGCGTTGATAGGTTATCCAAAGCGGTCTCCCTGTTACATGTAAGTGTCGCATGATGACCGCTTGCGCCCTTGTACTTCCTTGAATACTTCCAATCTCTGTGATGCCATGTTTATCTAAAACAGGTTTCCACCACCTGTATGTAATTTGCGCTACCCCTTGTGAGCCTACACCATCGTTGCTAATGCTTGCTCTGCACCCACTCTCTTGTTCCAACTGTGCGACAGCGTACTGGTAGGGGAAGCTTGTGCCAAACTCTTTAAAATGGGCTACTCGTACTTTTTGAGTAAGCATCGCACAACGCTCTAGCGCAAAAAGATTAACCGCCAACAGCGTAGCTATGAACAATAACCGCATAAAGCACGATCCTCCCAAAATTTTTAGGTGTAAAGTTAGGCGTATAGCCCCATTCTACTTTACCTAACAAAATCCGCCCAGCGATATAGGCATGAATAAGCCCAAAATTAACCTGAACCATTTTCGAGAGCATAAGCTCTGCAAAAGAGTACCCTTCTCCAAAAACCTGCAGCATAATTACCGCAAGACACATGAGCGCCAATGACGCTTCAAACCATAGTTTTTTCATTTCTTCTCCTTTACATGTAAAAAGTTAAACACCCGTCTAACGATGTAGTTTCTTCCAATGCTCACAACTGTAAACACCACCGTAATCCAAAACGAACTTGCCAAACTCTGCGGCATACCAAATAGCGGAAAGACAAAGTACCCAACAACGATACTAAGTCCAAACCCACTCAGTGTGTTCGCTAAACTCTCTAAGAGTGACGCTTTTCTACTCTGCATTTATCTCCTTTAAAAAAATGTGTACAACTGGTACAACTGTACAACTATCATTATGAACGCCTAAAACGTGGGCTTTTATAGTTGTAGAACCATTTTTTACCCAACAACATATGCTTTGCCCTGCTTGCGAACACGCAAGACCTCCGCATGGCTTGCAGCTAATGCCAACGCCCAAAAGCGGTCTGCATGCCCGTGTTCATTGCGGTCGGCATCGTAAAGAAATCCTCGTGCTCCTGCTTTACGCTTAATGGCATGGATGTCTGAAATGAGAAGTGGGTCATTAGGAATACGGATAAGCTTGTCTTCAAACATCTTTTTAAGATTGAGCGCCATAGCTTCTTTAATGGTTGCGGTGAAGGTTACGCCATCGACACGGCTCTTAAACTCCTTATGCATATCCTCCGCAAGGTTAAGACCAATACCTGTTTTATCAATACGAGAACGTGCATGAACATTGGTATTAAGAAAAGAGCGTATGAGCATCTTTTGTTCATCGAAGCTTGCTTTACGCAGAGCTTCTAGCGTACACATGTCATACTTCCCAGCCTCTTTAGGCTCAAGCGCTGCCAAACAACCCAAGTCCTTAACACGTCCAACGTCATAGCCTGATACCAGAGGGGATGTGGAATTTGGAATATAGTAATTAAAGAGAGGGTCAATACAGCTCTTGATGAGAGAGATACTAAAGAGCGCACTCTCATCATCGATAAAGACACACTCATAGGCACTAGCCCATGTGTCTGCATCAAAGAGTGCTTTCATAACCTCAAGGTCAAACTCAAGACCATCATTGATAGCACGGTAAATGTCAATACGATGACGTGAGAACATAAAGTATTTTGTTTCATCCACACACAGATCATGAAAGAGTGATTTTTCTTCAAACGGTGTGGACATGATGGTAAAGCGACCTTTGATCGCACCAATACTTGGAACGAATGCATGCCATATCTTTTTAGGGTTGGCATACCATGCAAACTCATCCATGTAAATGTCGCCTGTAAAACCCTGTACCGTTCTGAAGTTATGGGCAAGCGCTTTGATGATAACACCGTTTGGTAGTACCTTCTCATTCTCGCTGTCTTTTTTAAATGTTATGCCTAGCTTAGCTGCCCACATAGAGACATAGCGCATAAGAATAAGTGCTTGCTCTTCTGAAGCAGAAAGAAAAAGCTGATTGCGCCCATTGTCTACAGCGGAGCAAAGTGCATCTAGCGCAGCGACATAAGAAAAACCGATTTGACGTGCTTTAAGAACGAGCCTGAATTGTGAGGGGTCTTCAAAAAATGCTTTTTGGTAATCGTATAAGTTGCACTCTTTAAGTGCACGCTCTCTGAGTGAACCATCCATGTTTAAGACCATAAGGGGCTTTGGTATACGTGCCTTTTCTTCTTTGGCTTCAACACGTTCTAGCTTGGAGAGCGCTTTTGAAAGCATCGCTATCTTACGGCTTACTGCCTCGGTAGGTGTTTTTTTAGAAAGAGAAGATATTTGCTTTTTGATGTTTTTGATGGTGATGGTGGTGTCTTGTTCTTCTTGTTTTTCCTCTTTGAGCCAGTTGTTTAATGTGAAGCGAGAGACCTTAAATTCTTTCGCCACGTCGGTGATCGGCTCACCTGTTTTTAAGATTGCTAAGATTTTGGATTTGGTCTCTTTAGAATATGCCACTTCAGACCTCCTTTAACGACAAAGTCGTGGGCACACAGCCCTTGAGCCAAAACATAGCTTTGCTATGTGCGGAGGTATAAAAATGAAAAACGCTCAAAAACGGCTCTAAAATCGTTTTTAATGCTTTTAGGCTATAAGGACTCAAAAAAAACACTGTCAAAGAATTTAAACGGGTTTTAAACGCTATTGTGAGCCTATAAAACATTCTTAGACCACCCTAATATGTTTTTAGCCTCTAACGCAGTTAAAATACCTTTATCAACAAGAGCAGGAATAACCTCCGAGTCATCTTTAAAGTTGGTGACATCTAAAGGCTTAAGTCTTAGATTGACACCCAGTGAAGCAAAGTACTCTTCGATAAGCTCCTGTTTGGGTTTGATATGAATTTCATTAAAGGTGTGCAGTTGTCCCATGAGCTCCCCACTTCCACCCCAACCGCCTGAATTGACAATGCCAACCATGCGAGGAGGCACGCCATGACTAGCTACTACATCATCTCGGTTAATACCTCTTAACTTTTCAAAACTCAAATCTTCTGTTGCGGAGAGCTTTTCGATTCTTACCTTTGGTTCTGTTCCATCAATATTGGGCGGAACAGAAAGGATAAGAGTTTTATGAGCATTACCAACACCCCTATAAGAAGTACGAATAAAACTTGTAATGCTTGCTACTTGCTCATCGCTAGGTTCTGAGCCTTCAAAGATAATAGCAAGGCGAGGCATAGCACCGTTCTCAAAAAACGCTGCATTGTAAAGATCAATATTCTCATTGATAAGAATAGGATTGATACTGGCTAAATAATCAGGCTCTCCATAAAAACGACTTGAGGGTGAGTCGTATCCTAGGTGAGCCGCATTAATAGGTGTATGCTTAAATCCACTCATTTGATAGATGGCATACTCTTTTCCTATACGTGCTTCTAACGCAGGCAGATGATAGAGCGCTTTATATTTTGCATTACCTGCAATTTCTGTGTACATATTCCCATATATTTCTGCATCAAGGATGGATTTATACAAGAAACGTTTGGGAGTTGTATTGACCAAGAACGCTTCTAAGTCGGTCTCCTCAACCATGCTCAAAATGCGAGTTTTGATATTGATACATAAGCGATGGTAGATATTGGCGTAGTAAAGTTTTAAACACTTGCGATGGTCGAAGAACGGGGTAATGACTCCACCGATTGCAATTCTATCTTCATCGATAATCTGCATACTTCCTGCGTTTGCTGCGACAACTTTACTTTTACCTATTTTTGTTTCTTCAGACATAGTTATCCCTCATGTGAGCTTTTGTGCAATGCTAAAACAAAAAAAGGTTTAACGCACTCCAAATGAGGGCTATATAGAGTGTTTTTCAAAATTCAACGCGCTAAATTGTCGGTATCAAAACCCACTAAAAGGATGCACATGGCAGATAAAGCGAAAAGGAGACTTAGCGACATTCAGATCTCGCACATCTCCCTCGTTAAGGCAGGGGCAAATGGGCGAACGTTTCTTTTTAAAAGTAAAGATGAAGAGCCTAAACATGAGGTTATCGTACAGCTTGTAAAGCAAGATACAAAAAAAGGCATCGTTTATGGCATCGTCTATGAGCCAGACAAAGTGGACTCACAGGGTGATACCGCAAATGCTGAAGAGATTGAAAAAGCGGCTTACGCATTTATGAAAGCACGTAACACTCTTAACGTAGACAGACAGCATAACTTTGACAATGTAGATGCTTATGTTGCTGAGAGTTGGATTGTTAAGGAAAACGACCCCGTATTCCCTGATGCCGTTGGTGCATGGGCAGTAGCGATTAAAGTCGAAGATGAAGCGATTAAGAGTCAGATTGAAAAAGGTGAGATTAAAGGTCTTAGCATGGCAGGTGATGCAAAAACAGAAGCTTTAAGCGAAGAGGACGGGAATATCCTGAAGTCGATTAAAGAGGGTATTGAGATGATTAAAAAATCGTTTGAAAAAGCAACGACATCGTCTAGTTCTCAGCCGATTACAAAAGAAGAGATTAATGCGTTTATTAAAAGTGAAGTCGAACCTATCTTAAAAGAGAAAGAGGTACTAAAAGTTGAGCTTGAGAAAACAAAAGGTGCTCTTGCGGCGATCACCAAAGAAAAAGATGCTTTGGTAGCAGAAATGAAAAAGAGTGGGCAAAGCACTACCCCTGAAAAGATGGATACTAATGATGCGACCGCAATCGCAAAAGCGGCGCAAGCGCTTATCATTTCTGAGGCAAAAGAGGGGCGAACCATAAGTGTGTCTGCTGCTGTGGCACAACTTACAAAGGAGCAAAAATGAAAAAAAGTGGTGGAATCGTCGCCTTATTAGCGGCAAGTGATGTTGCGCAATACCGTGTTGTATCCGTTGGGGCGGGTAAAAAAGTAACCTACCCAACGGCAACTTCTTTACCATTTGGCGCAAGTTTAGGGTCTGCCAAAGCAGGCGATAGCCTTGATGTGCAGTACACAGACATTGTAGAACTCGAAGTGGGGGCTACAGGTGTTGCTCTTGATAGTTATGTTAAGGCACAAACCGATGGCACAATCGTAACGGCATCTACAACGGGGGATAAGATTATTGGTCTTCCATTGGAAAGCGGTGTAGCAGGAGATATTATCTCCGTGTTATTAACTAGAGCTAAAGTATAAAAGGAGCTAAACGATGGATAAACCATTCCCTTATTCTGCGGCGATGACCGCAATTGCAATCGCCTATCGCAACACAAAACTTATCGCAGACTTAGTACTGCCTCGTGTCACGGTAGGTAAAAAAGAGTTTAAATACACTGAATACCCGCTAGCAGATAGCTTTACGGTACCTGAGACACTTTACCCTAAGAAAGGTACCCCAAACATGGTGGACTTTGGCGGTTCTGAAGTAACAAGCATGACAATTGATTTCGGTTTGGATGATGTTATCTCTAACGATGATATTGACAACGCTCCTGAGGGTAGCAACTTAGAAGGTCGTGGGGTTGAGTATGTTACGGACTTAGTTGCTCTTGCAAGGGAAGTAAGGACAGCGAATCTCATTTTTAACGTGGATAATTACGCAAGCTCTAATACCTTAACCCTCTCAGGCACAAGCAAGTTTAGCGATTATGTCAATTCTGACCCAATTGCTGTGCTAACTGAAGCTCTAGATACACCGCTCATTCGTCCTAATACGATGACAATCGGTCGTTCAGCGTGGACAAAACTTGCGACACATCCTAAAGTTGTAAAAGCAGCACAGGGAAATAGTGGTGATAGCGGTGTGGCAGCAAGAGCACGTGTGGCAGAGCTTTTAGAGCTTGATAATATCTTTGTTGGCGAAGGACGCTTGAATACAGCAAAAAAAGGACAAACAGCGGTTATCCAACGAGTATGGGGTAATCATATCTCTTTAACGTACCTTAATGCTCTTGCTGATACCCAACGTGGTGTTACCTTTGGTTTTACAGCGCAGTATGGCACAAAGCAAGCAGGTTCAAAAGATGTTGATGCGGGCATTAACGGTTCTAAATTAGTGCGCTCTGCTGAGAGCGTTAAAGAGTTGATTGTCGCAAAAGATGTTGGCTTTTTCTTAAAAGACGTTATCTAAGGAGGCTAACATGGCTAAGCAAAATAAACAACCCAACCTTGATGAAACAAAAGAGAAACAACCCCCTCAAGGAGATGAAGGTGCTGGGCTTGAAAAACAAGAGGGCAATGGTGGCGTAGATTCGCAAGAACAAAAAGAAGAGCAAACGAAAACTGAAGTTAAACACTTTAAAACAAAACGTCCCCTTTTGCACAATGGCAAAACCTACTCGGTGGGTGATGATGTGACAGGTGTTTTTGATGATGAAGAGTTAGGGCGTCTTTTGGGAATGGACGCAATCGTGGAGGCATAACGAAATGGCAGCAGTCGTAGAGATTCAAACCGTAAGAGGATTTCATTCTCTTGGAGGTGTGAAAGATGAAGAGATTACCACACATCTTAACACCGCAATACGAGATTTTGCAAGAACGGTATTTGCGGATGAGCACGATGAAATTGAAGCGATATGCTGCCAAACAATTTATTACGTTATCCCAATTTTATGGGCTAAGGGCATGAATAATTTTGCAGGCTATGAGACGGTTTATTCCTCTGCTTCTGATATTGAGAAACTTCAAAAAAGTTGGAAAGCTCGTGCGGATGCGGCGGTTAATAGAGGAACTACCGCCACTCCTGCAAGCGGGAAACTTCGCTTTGGAGCCGTTTGATGCTGTACAGAGAATCTGACGCTCTTATTGCTGTGAGTGAACTTATCGCTTTAAAAACGACTAAAGTCGAAGGCGAGTATGAGCTCTTTATAGGCAATAGAGAACGAATGAATGCAGGTGAATATAAAGCAACCATTACCGCCCGTTTTAAGCCTGATGGGCTTGATGCAGAAGCCTTAACTAAGGAGTTTATGCAACTCTTTATTCAAGGCAATGAGATCGTATTTTTACGCTCTTACCCAGCTGTCTTGGCAGAAAAACAAATGCGTGTACTCGACTTCATCCTTGAAGCGACTATCTCGCTTGAAAACTAAGGAGTCAATATGATCTTTGATAATGTAGACGCAGCGGCTAAAGTGGTTAAAACACTTTTATACACAATGCTTGCGCTGATGCTTGTTATTGTATTTTTAGGTTTTACAATTTATGTGCGAGGCAATACTATCGACAAATTAAACCTTGGTTTAACAGCTAAAGAGTCCGAGCTTTTTGGATGCAGAGCACAAAATGTAACGCTCTCTTCTGCCTTAGATACGCAAACAAACGAAGTTGAAAAAAACAAAATAGACCTTAAAAAAGCACGAGAAGCACTTGCGACACAAAAACAGCAGATCATTACACGCTACAAAAAAAAAGAGCCTGATGCAAATGCAACGTGTGAAGCAAAATTGAAACAGATTGAACAGACGATGGAGGTTTACCATGCAAACCGTTAAACGTACACTCCAACCCCTCGCAAAGGTTGTGTGTTATGGCTTACTCTCTTTTTTTGCCTACGCTTTTATCGGTGCGCTTGTTCTTGTATTGCAAGGATGTGGCGCAAAGCCCCAGCCCGTCTATATTGAAGCCCCTAAGCCTTACGCTGTTCCAACAAAGTGCAACCTAACGCTACCTGCTAAATCTAAACCAAGTGGTAGTGTAACGGTTGATGTGGCAAACGCTTCTAGCGATGCAGATATCGCACGAGACGTTGCACGCCAATGTGGAGCGATCGATGAACAATGAAAAATTGACCTTTTGGGCATGGTTTTTATTTATCGCTCTTGTGGGTGGCATCTTGGGTTACTTTGCAAAGAACAAAGCCCCTGTGAGTAGAACGGAGAGATTAAGAGGTTTGGCGATTGGTATTTTAACCAGTATGTTTGCCGCATACGTTACGTTTCAAATTGCGTTTTACTATTTGCACAGTGAGAACGTAAGCGTGGCGATAGCAGGGGTCGCTGCATGGATGGGAGCGGATGCGTTTTTAACGCTTGAGCAGATTATTTTGAATAGAACAAATAAAAAAGAAGGACACTAAGATGAGAGTATTAGCTAGAGCTAGTTTGCTTGTAGATACTGAAACGGTTTCGGGGACATACCAAACCCCCACTAAGGTGGTAAAAATCGAAAGTGCCGTTTTACCTAACGCAGAGATGGATACCGTGGAAATCCCAAATTTTAGTTTTTACGGTGGCATGAAAGACAGCCTTGTTATCGGGGATTGGGCAGTAGGAAAACTCGATATTACGACCTCTTTATACAAGAGCCTTGAGTATTATGAGACCTTATTTGCAATCTGCAATCTCAAAAAAACAGCGGTAACAACACCGTACAATGGTTTTGCTTTTACCCCTGAGACTCATGCGAGCACAACTGCAAGCCTTGACATTGTGATGCCTGATCGAAAGTTTAAATACCAAGGTGCGAAGAGTAGCTTTAAAATGAGCGGTAAGGTTGGCGATAAGATTACATGTACGTTTAGCGTACAGGGCAGTTATGTTGGACAGGTTGTCGCTCCACAAACCATTACCGACGTTGCTGGGGATGAGCTGATGCTTATTCGCCGTATTGGGGGTATGAGTATTAATGGGGTTGAGATTAATTTAAGTGAATTTGACTTTGACATGGCATGTACTATTAATCAAGAAAAATTTACCAATGTGGGGGAGTTCCACCTCTCTGATTTTGCACCCAAACTTACTCTTAAAACCCGTTTGGAAAATGCGGGAAGCGATGGCTTTGATGAACTTGCTAGTGGCGTGAGCATGGCATTTGTATGCGACTTAAAAGATACCGAAGGAAATCTTATTTGGAGACTTGATATTCCAAAAGCGAAAATCTCAAAACAACCTGATTATGAAGAGAGCGATGGTATCTATGTAATCCAACGGGAATACAACGCAGTAGCAACCAATGGGGATGACAACTTTACGCTTTACCACTTCACACATTAAGGATTTGAGATGATTAAAATAACACATAAGGTAACTGTTAAAATTGGTGAAAAATCTTTTAATCTTGTTGTTAATCGTTTAAATGCAGAACAGCAAAAGAAGATTGATCTTATTGCAAAAGAGCACACAGATTTAATTGAAACAGCCAGTGCATTAGAAAAAGAAATTACAGAATTAACCATTGCTATCGCAGAGAAGGAAGGCTCTTTGGAGACCAATTTAGCGCTTTTACAATTAAAAGATATTTCTTTAAAAGAACGCTTAACGCTTCTTTGGGAAAACAAAAGTCTTGTGCCTAATCTTGCGGAACTGAAAAAAAAGCGTATGGGGCTTAATCGTCCTGATTATTTAAAGTCTTACGGACTTATTGAGCAAATGTGTAAAGAACGTTTTAATCTTGCCGTTGAAGATGATGACCAAAAAGTAGCATTGTTAAGCTATGCCGTAAATAAAGCAGTGACGTACCAAGAGATTTTTGATGAGATTAACCAGCAAATCAGAGAGGAAGAGAAAAAAAAGTTGAACGCCTCGGAAGATGGGCAGAACAAGTAGCCAAAAATGGTGAGCTCCCACCTTCGCTCGAAGGGCTTGATGCAAAAGCATTAGCCCTTTATAAAGAAAGAGGCGTTGCAATACTAGAGGATGAGTGGGAGAGCTTTATCGGCTCTTTATTTTTACGTGCTCATGGGGCAAGTGAATATGGGTACACCATAAACTTTGAAATTACAAAGCTATGGTGTGAAAGAGTAGAGCTGGATGCTTTAGAAGTCTATGACATCTTAAGCTATATGGGAGCAAAGGCAAATAAGGGAAAATAAGAATGGACGCAGAATCTAAAATCCGCATATTAATTTCTTCTGTTTTAAGTGCAAAAGGGTTTAATGATGCAAGTGTCTCTACTGACAAGCTAAAACAAAAAGCGAAAGAGGCAAGTAAGGGGCTTGGTGGTATAAATGATAGCCTCTCTTCTATTGAAAAAAGTGGTAAAAGTATTGTATCTCCTTTAGAAAAGGTACAGAGCATTCTTGCTACTTATGGTGCTGTTACACTTGTTAAAGGGATGATAGATATTAACGCTCAATTTGAATCTATGCGTACAGGAATATCTGCCCTTATTGCGGTGAACGCACAAAGTGAAACTTCTATGGGCAGGGTTATTTCTACACAAGAAAAATTCAATCTTGCACAAAGAGAATCCGCCAATGTTCTTGACCTCTTACGAAAAGCAAATATCGAAACTCCTGCGACTTTAGCAGAATTAACAGATGGCTTCCAAGCGGCTGTTGGTCCAGCATTAAAACTTAACTGGTCACTGGGACAAACAGTTAAATACACAACATTAATGACGCAAGCCGCTGCAGCAATGGGTATGCCTATGAATCAACTTGCGCAAGAGATGCGCTCAGTCCTCTCTGGACAAATAGACATGAACTCGCAGGTCGCTCGCAATTTAGGAATCACCAACGAACAAATTACTCAACACATTAAACTTGGGGACACCTACGACTTTTTGATGACAAAATTAGAAGATTTTGAAGCCGCAGGCGCACAAATGGCAACAAACTGGGAGGGTGTTACTTCGAATTTGAAAGATGGATTTGACTCTGTAAAACAAAAAGCAGGTGAAAACTTGTTTAATGCGTTAAAAACTGATTTAGCTGATCTGAGCACATTGGTAGCAAAAAATTCTGATCAAATTTCAGGTGAATTTTCAAATGCATTAATGGCTATTTATACCAATGGTAAAAAGGTTGGCGAGGGTCTTTATGAAATGCGGGGAATACTTGATAATGTTGTTGTAGGTTATGCCGCATTTAAGACAGGGGGAATGATCGCAACGGGTATTGCAACGGCAACAACAGCAATATCTGCAATGAATAGCGCTCTTAAAACGGCAACGGTATCTCAACTTGCGTTTAATATTGCGGCTAAAGCAAACCCCTATATTTTAGGGGCAACTATCCTTGGTACAGCAGGATATTTTGCCTATGAGGCAATGTTGGAAGGCAATGAAGAAGTACAAAAGGCTTATGACCAAAATGCTACCTATTGGGCTACAGTTGCTCATGAAAATACACAAAAAGCGAAATCTCAAGAAGGGATGCTTAAAACCGCTGAAGCATATGAATTAAAGTATCAAGAGATTTTTGAGAAGACAGGGAAACGTATTGAAGCCTATAAAACGCAAGCAGAGCAACTTCGTAAGATGGCGGCAGGTGTTGGAGTGGGTACACAGGAGAATCTAAAATTTGGAGGAAAAACGCTAAGTGATGAAGAAGCTGAAAAGCAATCATTAGCAGCTGTCAAATCGTACGAAGCTTACTATAAAAGTATTGGTGATTTAGCCTCTGCTTGGGGAATTGAAGAAAACGATATTAGAAACAAAAATACAGCACTTAGCGAAGCGCAGTTACAAAAACTTCTCTCTGCTGAAAAAAAGAGTTATTTTGATAGCGCACAAATTACAAAAGATCGTAAAAAGCTTGAAGAAGACTACTACGACTATATTGTTGAACTTAATAAAACAGCTACAAAAGACACTGTAGACCAAGAGGTTTTATCGCAAGCGTATAAATACCAAAAATTCCTCGATGAGCATAAACTTGGCAATGAGCAAAAAATAGCTCTTGAGAAAGAGTTTGTGGCGGCAATAGACCGTATCCAAATGGAGGGACAGCAAGAGACCCTGAAAAAACAAGAAGATGCTCTTTTGGAATATTACAAAGCCATTGGAAACGAAGTTAAAGCAGGTGAGATACAGCTTAAGAGATACAAAGAGGAGCTTGATAAGACAAACCTGACACCCTCACAAAAAAATGAAATGTACAGCGTTGCGGAGAAAGACTACAACCGAGCTGCACTCCAAAAACAGCTTGAGCAAAATGAGCGTTACTACGAGGCGATAGGTGACTATGCCCTTGCCGCACAAATGAAGATTGAAAAGCTACGCCTTGAGCTTGAGAGAGACAATTTTTCAACAGAGCAAATTGACAAAATCATAGCGGCTGAAGAGAAAGCTCTTGCAAAAAGCAACGCCTTTTCAACGGTTCGAATACAGGGCGTTACGACAGCTTCTGAAGCGTTTGAGATTTACAAAGAGCGGGTTGTGGCAAGTACACTCTCGTATGGTGAGCAAATCGTTACCATAATGGAGGATGTCTCCAGTGGCATGAACAACAGCTTTGAAAGTTTTTTTGATGCACAAAGTGACAACTTTATGGATTTTAGAAACCTTGCGAATAACATCTTAAATGATATTTACATGTCCATCATGCGTACTATGGTCATTTCGCCTTTGGTAAACAGTATTACTTCAGGGATTGCTGGGTTTGCAGGGAATGCGTTTTCGTCTGCATCCACCTCTTCTGCTAGCAGTAGCAGCTACAGTGGGAGTTTAACGAACGCATACTTTCAAGCTTATAACGGCGGTCTTATCCCCTATGCAAGCGGTGGCTACACAGGAGACGGTGGGAAATATGAACCTAAAGGCGTTGTGCATGGTGGCGAGTATGTTATCCCGCAATGGATGGTGAAGCAAAACAAACCCCTTGTTACCGCCCTTGAAGTGACTAGAAGAAAGGGTTATGCTGAGGGAGGTAGCGTGGGTGGGAATGTATCCACTGCCCTTGGCACTAGCAATATGAAAATAGAGATAATTAATCAAAGCGGAACGCCTATGGAAGTGACCAATACTAAAAAAACGATGGACGCAGAGGGCGAGGTTATACAGTTGTGGATTAGTGGCATTACCAAAAACAGATACGGCGCTAGAGATATGCTAGGAGGCAACTAATGGCTACGTATCCTAGCACTCCACGATTTATTTTTGATGGTGAGATTATTACAAAAAAAGGAGCGCTCCGTTCAGAGAGCGAAGCGGGATATACCATGTCCCGCCCTCGTTATACCAAAGCAAAAAAATCTTTTACGCTGAATTACACAGCTATTAAAAACGAAGATTATGCCATCTTGGAAGCATTTTTTGAGGCAAATCAGGGGTCAAACTTTTCGTTTTCTCATCCGATTGACCCCAGCAAAAGTTATACCGTTACTTTCGCTATCGATGAGCTAAAAGCTAAGCCCGTGAGCGCTGGGCGATGCAGTACCGTTGTTGAGTTAATAGAGGTCTAAGATGGAACAGCTAAAACTAACAACAATAGCAGACCTTAACGCCTTAGGAACCTATAGCGTTCTTCTTGTTGCGCTAGAGATCAACATACCCTCAACGCCTACGATTTACGTGGTGAACAACAGTGAGAACATCAACTTTCAGGGAAACGAGTACATGGCGTTTCCCTTTGAAATTGGAGAGATAAGTGCGGGCAAAGGAGAAACCCCAAACTTTCAAATTCTCTTAGATAACACCTCACGTGCGATGTCCCAATACGTTATGACATACGATGCCTACTTAAAACAAAACGGCATCGATGGCAATGGCATTACATGTACGGCGTATGTTCTCAACACCAATGATTTAAGTGAGGCAGTTTTAACCGAATATTTCCAATTAACAAACTTTAACACCGACAATAAAACGGCTACGTTTAACCTAGGCACGGAATCACTCTTTAACAAGACCTACCCACCTAGGAAAATGTACGCCAATTTTTGCTCATTTAAGTTCAAAGACGCACGGTGTGGATACACAGGTGAATTGCTTACATGTAATAAAACACTAAGTGATTGTAGAGCACGAAAAAACAGTAAACGTTTTGGTGGGTTTATGGGCTTAGGCGGAGGGTATAGAGAATGAAACTAGCAGAGTATATTGGTATGCCCTTTGAGCAAATGGACTGTTACGCACTGGTGCGAGACATCTATAAAACACAGCACAACATAGAGCTTGTTGACCCTAAAATAAGATTTGATGAGAACTATAAAATCTTTATGAACTTTGCGTTGGAGGTGTCTAAAAATTGGGTTACATGTAAAGCACAAAGAGGAGCGGTTATCGCTTTGAGATACGACATCAACCACCCAAACATCGTTACGCATTTTGGGTATTGCATTGATGATAAACGCTTTATCCACACCCTAAAAGAGACGGGCGCAATCGTAGAAGAGATTGCTAAGTACAAAACCATGACGGAAGGATTTTACAGCTATGAGCCAAATCATAACGCACAGTAATATCCTTAATCCCCATGATTTGAAGGTTGTTGTATCCACCGCACGCCATAGCAATGAAATTGTCAAAGACCTTTTAATAGACGACGCTTACGAGGTTATCCTCTCTAAAAATTCGATAATCCAAAATGAGCCTTTTGAAATTGCAGAAGGTGATGTTATTAACGTTATGTTCGTGCCAAAAGGTGGCGGCGGTGGCGGTAACAAAGTAACACGAAGTTTGATGATGATCGTTGTAGCCGTTGCCTCCGCATATACAGGCGGTGCGGTTGGTGCGGCATATGGTTCCATTTGGGGTGCGGTTGCAGCAGCGGGTGTCTCTATCGCAGGGGGGCTTTTAGTCAATGCAATATTACCTGTTGCAACGCCTACGAGTTCGCTAAATGCTTCTGATTTTTCAAGCTCAACCACCTACTCATGGGATGATTCTTACAATAAATTTACACAAAGTTTGCCTGTTCCAAAGGTTTTTGGCACCCATAAAATCACCCCTCCTTTAATCAGCAAATTCATTGAGACGATTGATAATAAACAGTATTGGAATGGGCTATATGCTTTAAACGATGGGCTTATTGACTCCGTAACAGAGATAAAAATAAACGATGAGAGTATCTCAAACTTTGACAATGTGACTTATGAAATCAGAATGGGAGAGCTAAATCAGCCTCTGATTGCCAACTTTGACAACACAAAGAGCGATAAAGAAGTAGGGAGAAAACTAACAACATCCTACGTCCAAACTTCAACTGATGGAAATGAGGTAGTTTCCTTGTCTGCTACTTTGATGTTCCCTCGTGGTATTTTCTACGCCAACGACCAAGGTGGCATAAGCGCTTATAGCGTAAAAGTTGTCATCGAGTATTCGAGCGACGGGGTTAATTGGACGCGCATGGGTGGGGATAGTGAGGTTATAGAACAATGGTACGGAATTTTTGCAAATGGGACAGTTTATAAGGTTGATGGGTTTTGTGGGCTAATTATTGGAGACCCAATATCGTTACCATATGGTGTAAAATTTTATAAAATGGGGCAACGATACTCAGATTTGCCGCCACGCCCTTATTACTACTCTTACCATTACGAGGGCTTTGCGACCATTACCGCAAACGAGACATCTACTTTTAGAAAGACGTTTAAAGTGAGTAATCTCCCCCCTGCTCAGTACCAAGTACGAGCAAAATTTTATGAAGCTCCAAACTCTTCTTCTCGCTATGGGAGCGAGTGTTTTTTAGAGTATATTACCGAAGAGCTAGGAGATGATTTTTTTTATCCTTCTACTGCTTTAATAGCCATCAGGGCACTTGCAACCGACCAATTAAGTGGTAACAAACCTACGATCTCGTGCGTTGTCTCCGCAAATTCAAGCAATCCCGCCTCAATTGCTAAACAGATGCTACAAGAGAGTGGCATTAGCGAAGACAGGATACTCCCTAGTTTTGCAGAGTGGGAAGCCCATTGTGCCGCTAAAGGGTATGCGTTTAACGGCGTATTTGACACCTCGATGACTCTACGCAAAGCGCTTGATTTAGTAGGCACGGTGGGCAGAGCTTCTATTATTCAATTTGGCTCAAAATTTGAAGCAGTGATGGACAGAGCCGAAGAAATACCCGTTCAGTCTTTCACCTTTGGCATGGGAAACGTTTTAAAAGACAGTTTCAAGCAAAAGTTCCTTCCTATCTTAGACCGTGCCAATGTTATAGAGGTAACGTACTACGATGCTGATTTAGATTATGAACCTACCATTGTCGAGGTTTCAAGCGGGAATTATGACAGCGTAGCTGAAGAAAATAGAACGGCTATCACCCTGATAGGATGCACCTCTCGTTCACAGGCAAAACAACACGCTCGCTATATGCTTAACTGTAACAGATACCTGACCGAAACAGTAGAGCTTGAAGCAGATAAAGACTCGCTTGTGTGCAAGTATGGCTCTATCGTAAGGGTAAGCCATGACACGCCCCAATATGGCTTTAGCGGGCGCATTGTTGCATGTGGATTTGAAACGGTAACGCTCGATAGAGAAGTAGCGCTTGAGAGTGAAAAAACATACTACCTTCAAGTCAGAGATGAGCACAATAATGTCATTGAGCACTATGTCAATAATACCAATGATACGACAGATACTTTAACATTCACAACTACGCTTGAGACACCTTATAAAAAGTTCGATAACTACGCCTTTGGCGAAGTTGGCAAAGCTTCAAAACTCTACCGTGTTTTAAAAATAGGCACAGGTGGGGAACTGACCAGAAAGCTTACCTTGCTCGAATACAATAAGGACGTCTATAACGATAGTGAAGTAATTGACGTGCCTATCATCTCAGCTCTTGGACTTAGGAATCTGCGTGCAACGGACTATATTCGTTATGCTAAAGATAAAAGTGTCGAGACGGTTATGCAGCTCTCATGGCAAGGAGAAGCCTTGTCTTATACGGTGCAATATCGAAAAGGAACAGATGCTTATGCCTCCGTTAAAGTTTTTACAAATAGGCTTGATTTGGTGGTAAGCGATGCTATTTATGACATTATCGTTACAGATAGTTTCGGAAAAAGTCTATCTCTTAATTATAAGGTACTTGGAAAGCTAAATCCCCCTGAGCCTATTACGAATTTAAGATTCGTTGAACTACAAGATGAATTTAAACTCTCATGGACTTATGACACTCCTCCTGTCGATTTTTCGCATTTTGAGATTTATGTTAATAACGTCTTGTTCGCAACACAAAATGAGAAATATTGTCTTGTTCCTATCGCAAATGGAAAACAAACGGTTAGAGTCTATGCGGTAGATACAACCAATAACAAATCAACCTTTGCTGAAGCCATTTTAAAATCTACCTCTTTGGAAAAAATAGAAGCTATCAACGTACAGTATGAAAACAATCAGCAGAGTTTAAGTTGGCTAAAAATTGCGAGTGAAAGAAGCCCTATTGTTTATGAAATACGAAGAGGTAGCGACTGGGATTTGGCTCAAATTTTAGGAACAACAAGTGAGAGCACATTTAAGGCAACATCCAATGGCAATTATATGGTTAAGCCATCTTACACTACAAAATACGGTTTAAAAATCTATTCTGAGCAGTACGCCTCTGTGCTTGTGGATGGCAGTAACTTACCTAACAATATTCTTGAATCTTTTGATGAACATCCACTTTGGGTTGGTGAAAAAACGAATCTTATCGTTTATGATGGAAAACTAACAACCGCAAGCGATGTAAATTTTGATGATATTTTAGATTTGGATGCGGTTTTAAATTTTGACTTTCCACAAAATACCGCTCATTTAATTGGTTATTACGAAAGTTCAAACGTCATTGATTTGGGCGCTCCTGCGCTATGCAGAGTTTATGTTGATTATGCCGTTACATCGGAAAATATGAACAATAACTTTGATGCTATTTTAGATTTGGATGCTATTGAAAATTTTGATGGATTCTCCGCCAATGACTTTAAAGTAAAAATTCAAATAGCAACCTCTCAAGATGGTGTTGTTTTTGGGGAGTATAAGCCTTTTAGCGCAGGGGATTATTTGGGGCAATCGTTTAAATTAAGACTGGTCTTAATCTCGACCAATAAGAATATTCGCCCCATTGTGGAGCGTTTTAATTTTGTTATCGATATGCCCGACAGGTTTGAGCAAGGCGTTGTTGCTACCCCTTTGGATGTTATCTTTACAAAGCCTTTTAAGATAGTCCCTTACACCCAAATAACGCTAAGTAATGCGATAGAAGGAGATTACATAGAATTAAAAAATGAAACAAAAGAGGGGTTTACACTAAATGTTAAGAACAATGGAAACGACGTTGTGCGTACCTGTAACTGGTACAGCTCGGGATACTAGGAGGGAACATGCAAGCAAATGATTATGAAATTTTAACAAGTGATGCCAACTCTGGCATTTCGTACCGTAATGCAGTGAATGAAATTTTTAAAGCAATTAAAACTTTAAACAGTGGCAACACGGAGCCATTAAACCCTGAGGCGTTTATGTGGTGGGTTGATACGGCAGATGAAACATACTACTACTTAAAACAGCGCAACGCAGGCAACAGTGGGTGGAATGTTCTCTTTAGGTATACCGTTGCAAATGGAGCGGTACACGCCATAAGCGGTGGCGCTGTTGTTGACCTTGAAGCTTTAACGACTGCATTTAGTGAAGCGTTAAACTCAAAAGCCAACAAGGCAACAACGCTAGATGGGTATGGCATTGAAGATGCGTACACCAAAGAAGAGACAGAGGCTCTCGTTGCACAATCGGGGGGCAGCAGTATAAAGAAACCAGTCGTGTCTTACATGTCAAAAAGCGGATACAACTCACAGGCCCTTCTTGTGGATGGTAGGTTATATCATGCGAATGGTACAAGTGCCGCCTATCACACTTCTGGTTTATACGCAAACGGAGGAGCTTTTAAACTTGGTGTATCAGATGTGTTAAATGTAAGATACCCTTCCTCTTCACCTATTAAAAAAGTAGGAGGCTTTAAGTATGGGCATGCTTTTATTTTAACAGAGGATGCTGAGCTTTATACTTTTGGATTTAATTCTTTTGGTTCTTGCGGTCTAGGACACACTACAAATACGGTTTATCCTACCTTAGCTGCAACGGATGTTATCGACGCCTATGACCATTCGAGTCAAGGGAGTTATAGCACTGCTGAACAGAGTCTATTTATACTTAAAGTAGATGGCTTATACGCAGCAGGGAATAATGCACAAGGAAATTGCGGTATCGGTAACATCACTAGCCCTATTAGTACCTTTACGAAATGTGTTGGTTTTACAAATACAGATGGGAATTACATTAAAAGAGTTTTTACTATCGGTAATAACGTAAGTTCGACATGGGTTTTAACAGTGGATGGCAAAATATTTGTTACAGGTTATAACAGCAACGGGGAACATGGTACAGGAGATACAGCACTTAAATCATCTTTTACAGATGTGACCTCAAGTTGGGTAAGCGTAGGAAAAACTGTTGTAGATATAAAAGTAGGTGGCGGGACTCGGTATTATGGCACTGGGGCAAGTGCAGTACAAGTGTTTAGCGTTATGCTTTTAATGTATTCGGATGGAACGTCTGAAATAAAAACAGCTGGATACAATGCCGTTGGGACGCTAGGGGATGGAACAGTTGTGCAAAGGACAACCCCTCTAAACCCTTTAAATATACCAACAGACGGAAGCGTTGTTGATATTGCCGTTTTTGGTGGAGGTGGAACTTGTGTTTGTCAAGCGCTAACTGCCACTGGGGACCTTTATAGTTGGGGACATGGTGCATTAGGAAATATGGGTAACGGTACAAACACAAGTACAGTTAGCACTCCAATAATTGTGGCTACGGGTGTGCTTAAACTTTTCTCAGACGGTATGACAAGCCATGAATATGGACACAGAGTTCAGTCGATTGTGCAAAAAGCAGACGGTCTTTACATGTCGGGCTATAACGATGCTGGGTACTGTGCAGGCATGGGTGTGGATGTAATAAGTAATGTATTAACTTATGCAAAAGTTTTATTGCCAGAGGATGATCACAATGTCGTTGATGTAGGACATTTTACATCAAATAATCACAATCGAGTTTTTCTTGCGTACACAAGTAAAGGTAATCTTTACAGCTGGGGATATAACGGTGTTAATGGCATTTTTAAAGATACGACAATAAGTGTTGCTATACCACAATTAATTCAACTTCCAGACTACAGTAAAGGAAACTAAAATGCTTTATATTAAAGAAACAGGAACAGAGGTCACGTTAGGGGGTACTGTGGTAACAAAAGCGATGCTAGAAGATGGATGGAAACCCTATGCAGGAAACATCCCTGCGCTAGACCCAACCACCCAAAAACTGCAATTATTAGATGGTGTTTTGGTAGCTGTAATCAGGTTAAGTACTGAAGAGCTTATTGAAATTTTTAAAGAGGCAATTCAGGCAAAGATAGATACTGCTGCACAAGCAAAAGGGTATGACAGTATCGTCTCTGCTTGCTCCTACGCAGGGTACGAGAACCCTTTTAGAGTAGAGGGAGAAGCGTTCGGCGTGTGGCGTGCAAACGTGTGGGCATACGGTTATGAGCAACTAGCACTTATTCAAACGGGGGCTAGAGCTATACCGACAGTGGAAGAGTTTTTAGCAGAGTTGCCAACGATGGAGGCATAAGATGACGCTATATGAGAAATTTGACAACGATATGAAAAAGCGCACAAGATGGTTGCGCTTTCTTCTTGTGCTAGACCAAATGGGAAATGTGCTTTTTTGGAACGGCAGTCAAGATGAGACGATTAGTTCTCATATTCATAGACGAATTGAGGCAGGTACGGCAACATGGTTTGATAAAAAGCTTTGCTGTTTATTAAAGAAAATCGAAAGCGAGCACTGCTTAAAAAGTGTTGGAGAGTAAAGATTAAAGCGGAGGTGGTTACCCTCCGTTCACAAGTAAGCCGCTAAACTCCTTGCAATCAAATTCTAGAGTATTTTTAAACGAGTGTTTAAAAATATTTCAAAATGAAAGGAAATTGCATGGAGAGAGTCAAAGAGTATCATAATGTCCCAAAAGTTGCCCCTTTTGCATGGGTCGGAGGCAAGTCAAAACTTGCAAGTAAAATTATCAAAGAGTTCCCTGAACACGAACGTTACGTCGAAGTCTTTGGAGGCGCACTAAACGTCTTTTACAGGAAACCTCGAAGTCCACTTGAGGTAGTTAACGATATCAATGCAGACCTCGTTAATCTACACCTACAAATCCAAAAAAGACCACAGTCTCTACACGCTTCTATAAATGCCATGCTTATATCAAGAGATATATTCTACAAGCTCAAGGCTAAAGCTCTCAAGCCAAGAAACGACATCCAAAAAGCCGCATATTATTACTATATGCTTTCACTCTCATTCGCCTCAAGGGGAGAACACTTTGCTATGCCTAGAGGTTCAAAGCCTAGAGTAAAGAATATTTATCGGGACTTCCATGTCTGGAGTAGACGTCTACGAGGTGTGTGCATAGAAAATATGGACTTCGCTAAACTCATAAGCACATATGATCATCCTCAAACACTTTTCTATTTAGACCCTCCTTATATAGGCACAGAGAGCTACTACCAAACGCCACAAGGCTTTCATATAGATCAACACGTACAGCTTGCGAATATGCTTAAGAATATACAGGGTAAATTTGTTCTGTCATACAACGATTGTGAGGTTGTTAGGGACTTATATAAGGACTTTGAAATCATAGAAGTACAAACAGTTTACAGTTTGAACGGTGCAAAACAAAAGCAGGCTAAGGAGTTAATCATTAAGGGGTAAGGCGCTCAAGCGCTCCCTCTTATTATTTAAGGTTTATTTAAACACAAAGTATCATATTTTTTGCGTAATTTAAGGAAAAATGTATCATATTTTTTGCGGTTTTACAATTTGTCAAGATCTGGCATCTCTTCACGATCGACTTTGATGCTGACATAGGAGTCGTTGAGGAGCTTTGCACTCACTTCGTCCTCAAACGTCTCACGCTCCATCACGTGACACCAATGACAGGTGCTGTAGCCTA
>Ga0265295_1001498_pt1 | contig 40944 bp, 31 predicted proteins | sample Munlansysbiofilm_FD_192503 | JGI IMG/M metagenome (GOLD analysis project Ga0265295, IMG submission 192503) | Leachate microbial communities from a municipal landfill in Southern Ontario, Canada - Methane capture system biofilm | ecosystem: Engineered > Solid waste > Landfill > Unclassified ... | reverse complement strand
GGGATCGTATGACCGTCGAGAAGATAGCGATTCTGGTCGACTCGGGATCCGACGTACCTCGCGAATACCGCGAGAAGTACGGCATGTACGTCGCCCCACTGACGATCATCTATAAGGACGCCGAGTATCAGGACGGGGTGGATATCGACCCTGATACGGTCTATGCGCGGTTCTCCGAAGAGGTCCCTTCGACATCGCTACCAAGCCCTGCTGTGGTGACTGGGCTTTTCAAGCAGATCAAGGCCGACGGTTACGAGAAGGTCATCGTGGTCACCATCTCGAGCGGCCTGAGCGGGACCTTCGAGATGCTGAGCAACTTCGGCCCGGAGCCTGAAGGACTCGAGGCCCACTACGTCGACACGAAGAACATCGGCATCGGCAGCGGCTTTGCGGCGATCCGTGCCGGCGAACTCATCGAGCAGGGGCTCCCGTTCGCCGAGGTCTGTAGCCAAGTCGAGGTCGCCGTGAAGAACACGGCACTCCTCTTCTGCGTAGCGACACTCGAGTACCTGGTCAAAGGCGGGCGGATCGGTCTGGTCGCAGGCATGGTGGGCATGCTTCTGAACGTGAAGCCGGTCATCGCATGCAACGAGGACGGGATCTACTACACCGTGGGTAAGGCCCGGGGACGTGAGAAGTCACTCAAGATGGCGCTCGACAAGGCGGTGGAGTTCGCCGAAGGCGCCAAGGAGTACAACATCGCGGTCGTGCAAGGCGCCGCCGCCGTGGAGGGAAAAGCGCTCTTTGCGGCGATGAAGGAGCGCCTTCCGGACTATCGCTACGCGATCGAAGAACAACTCACCCCTGCGCTCGTGGTCCACACCGGGCCGGGGCTGATAGGGATCGGCGTGCAGCGGCTGGCGTAGGCTTGCGACCTCATACAAGTAGCGTGAAGGGCCCGTCACTGACGTGACGGGCCCTTCATTTCTGAATAGAGGTCAGTACCGCAGGAGCGCCACGACCGACTCTCCGTGTGGCATACGATCGGCCGGGAAGGACAGCACTTCGCCGCCCCGGGTGAGTGTGTCGAGTGCCGCGCTTTCAAGGAGGTCCTCTTCGTCGGTGGGGTTGCCCTCATGCACCGTGACAGCTGCTTCGTCCGTCGTCTGAGACCACCAGCCCGCAGCCTCAGAAAGGAGCAGTGACGCGACACGGCCGGCCCCTGCGGCCTCCAGGATGCTCCGTGGAACGGTCGTCACCAGCGGTGACGACCAGGTTTCGTCGGCAATCCTCAGGACGGCCTCGCCCGCTTGTCCGAAAGCTGCTTCTGCGATCGGCCATGCGAGCTCGTGCAGCACTTGGTCGCCGAGGGCGTCAGGGTTGCCGGAGACCGCGTCGGCCAGCAGCATCGGGCAGTCGCTGACCTCGTGGTAGTACGGGATGAGAGAGTCGACGCCGGCAAGCACCAGGGGCGCATGGTCGTGACCGAGATACTCGTGAAGCCCACGGTCGATCTCACGAAGGAAGCGGACGATTTCCTTCTTGGCGTCCACCTCACCCGATCCGTGGAACACGGCAGCGCGTTGACCGTGGCCGCCAGTGCCGCTTGTTCCGGTGTGGAACTGGAGCGACGGCTTCTGGGGGTCCTCCCATTTGAGCGCGTCTCTCAAGCTGCTTGGGATCTCCTCGGCGGGTACCTCGAGGAGCGTCGACCGGTCGCCTTTGAGCAGGCGTACACGGTTCTGACTCAGTGCGAGTACCCAGTACGTCTCTTTTCGTCCGAGTAGCGGTAACAATGGGCGTACCCAGAACCGATCGCCCACGCGTACGTGTTCCGGTACCGGCAGATCGAACTGGAACACCTCCTGGGTATCCTTGCCGAGTAGGACTGCAAGACCGTCACGCGACCGAAGCCAAAGAGGGCGGTCGTTGAGCAGCTCCTGAGCCGGACCGAGTAGCTGCTCGGCTTCGGCGGCCTTCAGACCCAGCGCCTCGAGCGCCATCTGTGCTTCGCGCATGAGGTTCTTAAGCCGGGTCGAGTCGCCTTCCTGGCTCCCTGGGCCGAACCGTTGCGTGGGTAGAAAAATCGACACTTGTGGTCCTGATGCAGGCTCGGCGAGCCGCATGATGGTGTCAAGCGACAGGGTATCCACACCGTCTCCTTACGCAGGTCTGGGGACATGACTGTGTCTGCAACATGAAGATGCGGCCACATGAGTGGATATACCCACTCATGTGGCCGCCAGAAGAGATGGACATCGTCAGTGTTCCGTTATGCGCCGAGCATCGCGACTGTCACGTAGTGGGTCGCTCCGTCGTCAGCGAGCGGCACTTCGAGCGTCTCAAGCCGTACGCCGTCGAGCGATACATGAGCCACACCACGGTTCACACCGCGGGGATTAGCGACCGTGATGTCGTAGCGTGCGGACCCATGGCGGAACGACGCCGAGAACCCGGGCCATGTCTTCGGGATGCAGGGGTCCACAACCAGCGAGCGTGCGTCACCCTTGGCCTCGGTACGTATGCCGAGTACTTCGCGTACGACGATGCGATAGAACCATGCCGCCGAGCCGGTGTACCAGGTCCATCCGCCCCGACCTGTATGCGGAGCCACCGCGTAGACATCGGCAGCAAGCACGTATGGCTCCACCTTGTAGCGTGCGACCGCATCGGCATCGAGCGCATGATTCAGCGGGTTGATGAGGCTCAGCAGGGATACCGCCTCATCGCCGTCACCGAGCCGCGCGTAGGCGAGTGCGACCCACAGTGCGGCGTGCGTGTACTGCCCGCCGTTCTCGCGGACGCCGGGGACGTAGCCCTTGATGTAGCCGGGATCGTGCTCCATGCGGTCGAACGGGGGTGTGAGCAGTGCGATCAAGCCGTCATCCCATCGCACGAGTTCGCTCTCGACACTCTCCATGGCGCGACGTGCCCGGTCGGGTTCGCCCTGCCCGGAGAGCACCGACCACGCCTGCGCGATCGCGTCGATCCGGCACTCCTCGGCGCTCGCTGTGCCAAGAGGCGTGCCGTCATCGAAGTATGCACGGCGGTACCACGCGCCGTCCCATCCTGCACGCTCGGCAGCTTCGATGAACGACGCTGCGGTGGTGCGTAGCCCGTCGGATGCGTCGGTGTCGCCACGGAGATCGCACACATCGGCGAAGCTTCGCATCGTGACGTCGAGGAACCAGGCGAGCCATACGCTTTCACCGATACCATCCGTGCCGATACGGTTCATGCCGTCGTTCCAGTCGCCACCACCGATGAGCGGGAGGTCGTGCGGTCCTGTCGGCGCGAGCGCGAGGGCAGTGAGGCAGTGTTCGTATACGGTGCCGGTCAGGAGTGAAGGCTGTGGCTGCAGGTATGCGTCTTCCCGGCCTTCGGGGATCGCGGGGCCATCGAGATAGTGGGTCTCCACATCGAGCACGGTAAGGTCGCCGGTAGCGCTGATGTACTCGGCAACCACGAAGGGCAGCCAGTGCCGATCGTCGGTGAAGCGGGTCCGGACACCGCGGCCCGATACCGGTTGCCACCAGTGCAGCACATCACCCTCGGGGAACTGGTGCCGGGACGCCTCGATGATGTGCTCGCGTACGATCCCCGGATGACAGTCGATGAGCGCGAGACAGTCTTGGAGCTGGTCGCGGAATCCGAACGCGCCGGAGGACTGGTACGTCGCGGTGCGACCCCACGTGCGGCACGCGAGTGACTGGTAGAGCGACAAGGGCACCATCGCGTTGAGTCTGGCGTCGGGGGTGGTGACCCGGAGCGCGCCGAGCCGCTCGTCCCACGCGCGTTTCACGGTCTCGAGCTCGGTGTCGACCGCACCCGGCTTGCGTAGTCGCGCGATGAGTGCGCGAGCGTCGGGGATCGTCTCGCTCTGGCCGAGCAGGAACACGATCTCGGCGCTTTCACCGGACTTGAGTGTGACCGGGCGCATGAGTGCCCCACAGTTGTCGTGGAATCGACCGGTGAGTCCGCCGAGGCGTGTCCGGCGCATCGCCTCAGGAGATGCGGGGGTGCCGTTGCGCCCGATGAACTCGGTGCGGCTCGCGGTGTAGGACCCGCCGGCGATGTCGGAGGCGACGAACGCGGGACGCCCCGGGAAGTCCAGGTTGAACCAGCTGTGCGCCATCAGCGCGGAGGCGGGCTCATCCCACCAGGTCACCACCCGCTGCTGCGCTGCGCTGCGCGAGTCGCCGAGACTCCACTCCACGAAGTGTGTGACCGTGAGATCGCGTGGGTTCTCACCGGTGTTGGTGAGGTGCAGCCGCGCGATGCGGACAGGAGCGTCATCTGCGATGAACCAGTCCAGCGTATGGGCGATGCCATGTGTCGTGTGCTCGAATCGTGAGTAGCCACGCCCGTGTCGGATGACGTGGGTTCCGTCACTGCGCACCGGCAGCAGTGTGGGGCTCCAGAACTCGCCGGTGACCTCGTCTCGGACATAGATGCACTCGCCGGTGCCGTCGGAGACGGGGTCGTTGTTCCACGTGCTGATGCGGTTCTCGTGGCTGTTCTCTGCCCAGGTGCACCCGATGCCGGCCTCGGAGACGAGCGTACCGAATCGTGGGCTGGCGATGACGTTCGCCCAGGGTGCCGGTGTGGTCTGGCCAGGCGCGAGGACGATGACGTACTCGCCGGTCTCGGGGTCCACTCCGCCGGTGCCGTTGTCGAACTGCAGTACCGGACGCTCCACCACCGGAGCCGGGTACTCCACGGGTCGCGCTGATGGTATGAACGTGGAGAGCGGTTCGGGTCGATGGGCGCGTCGGTCGAGCTGCAGGGTGATCGGTCCACGGTCACCCTCGATGACCACCCGAGCGACGCTTTCGAGGAGGTTCCGGACCTCGGGACGCACCTGGTCGGCCGTGCGCAGAAAGACCCCACCGGGGCGGTCTATCAGTTGTAGGGCGTGACCAGTCCTGAGAAGCATACGAAGACGGCCATCGAGGTCGGAGGCGTAGCCCGTCGGGCGGGTGTTGAGGATGACAAGATCGGTCTTGAATCCCTTGCTTCGCCAGTACTGGTGAGCGAGGAGTGCCTGGCGAGCCAGCGGCGCCTGGTCGATCTGCTCGATCTTGAGCAGCAGGATGGGGTAGTCACCCGAGATGCCGATCTCCCAGAGGCCGGAGATCGGCAGTCGGTTCTCGACCTCCGTGTGCACTTTGAGACGCGAATGTGGGTCGGTGAGCAGCATTCGGGACGCAAGTCGCAGGTATGTGACGGACTCCTCAGGCGTTATGCCGAGGTCCCGGAGCTCGATACGACCGGTCGACCAGGCGAGGTCTGCGGCGCGCTGTGCGTTGGCGATGTCGTGGTACTTCTCGGCGAGGAACTCGATCCGCTCGCGTGACTCGGCAGCACCCGTGACGAACGCGAGACGCGCACTCTCGCCCGGGGGCACCACGAGTGGCTGCCTGATCGCGCAGATGGGGTCGAGTACGGCACCGGTCGTGCCCGCGAGGCGGCTGTCTCCGAAGATGGCGTCCGGGTTTGCGGGGGTGTTCAGGCGGCCGAGGAACGCTGCCCGGTCGGTCTCGTATGACCAGGAGCACGAGTCGAGGGAGTCGCAGGCAAGCAGGTGGATGCCCCACTGACGCGGTTCTTCGGCGGAGCGTGGGCGACGAGAGAACAGCAGCGCGGTGTGTTCCTCGAGAGCCTCGGTCTCCACGAAGAGGTTGCTGTACGCCTTGTGCGCACGATCGGCACCGCGTGGTGCGAGCGTGATCTCCAGGTAAGACGTCGCTTCGAGGGAGAGGGTCTTAGTGCCGTGGTTGGTGATGGTGATGCGCCTGACTTCGACGTCGTCTTCGGGCGAGACGATGATCTCGGTATGAGTCTCGACATCCCCATCGACCCGTCGGAAGTCCGCTTTGTCACTCGAGAACGTCACGTGGTAGTCGTCAGGCTCGGCCAGTGTGGGCTGGAACGTGGCCGACCAGGCCTTACCGCTCTCGACATCCTTGAGGTAGAAGAATGTTCCCCAGCAGTCCCGGGTGATGTCCTCCCGGTAGCGCGTCACGGTGCGGTCACGCCAGCGGCTGTAGCCGCCGCCTGCGTTGGTGACCATGACCGAATACGAGCCGTTGGAGAGAAAGTGCGTCGCAGGCACCGGTGTATCGGCGAGCGGGTATGCCCGGGTGATGGGTGGCGGCACCTCACGTACCGACCGCACGAACTCGACCTCCTCGGCACGTGGCTCGGCGATGTGGACCCGGCGCGGTACGCGTTCCTGCAAGAGTAGCTCGGCCGAGGCGACGAGCGGATCGGAGTGGAAGCGCTCCTGCATACGGAACCCGCAGAGCATGTTGCCGAGCGAGAGCATGCTCATGCCCTGGTGGTGCGCCATGTACGCTTTGACGACAGCACGCTTCTTGCCAGCTGGTACACGGCCGGGTGTGTAGTCGATCGACTCGTAGTAGCCATACCAGCCCTCGGCACCCTGTTGGGTGAGAAGGCTGAGGTTCTCGAGCGACTCCCGGGGTGCGACCATGAGCGCGAGCACGGTGGCATACGGCGCGACCACGATATCGGCCGAGAGACCGCGTTTGAGGCCGAGGCCGGGTACTCCGAACGCCTGGTACTGGTAGGTGAGTTCTACGTCCTTGGCGTTGAATGCCGATTCGGACACACCCCACGGGACACCGCGCTGTCGGCCGTACTGCATCTGTCGACGCACGACGTTCGCGTATGTGCGGTCGAGTAGCGTATCGGGCCAAGACTTCATCACCAGCAGCGGCATCAGGTACTCGAACATGCTTGCGCTCCAGCTCACGAGCGCCGTCCCGCTCTCGGTGCGCGCCACGGCACGGCCGAGCCGGAACCAGTGCTCCTGGGGTACGTCCCCCTTTGCGATCGCAAGGAAGCTTGCGAGGCGACACTCGCTTGCGAGCATGTCGTAGTAGGAGTCGTCGAGGCGACCCTCGGCGGTATTGAAGCCGATCGAGAACAGTAGGCGATGCTCGTCGAAGAGCATGGCGAAGTCCGTGTGTTCCCACATCTCACGCGCGATGTCGGCCGAGAGTCGCATACGGGCGAGGAGTGTCTCGGCACTCGGTCTTCCGGAGCGGATACCGTTGGCGACACGGGCGGCCCACGCTGCGTCCCCGCCCCCTGCTTCGGCGGTGGCATCGAGCGTCGCGAGTGCGGTGTCGAGGCCCTCGGCGAGGCCAGTGAGGCTCGGCACGTAGTCGAGAAGCGGCTCGAAGCCCCCGTGCGATCCCACGGCCGCGAGCACCTCGGCAGCCCACGGCGCGTACACGTCGAGCAGCTCGAGTGCATCGGAGATGAGCGTGCTCACTGCGCGTACGGAGGCGGCAGCATGCATCGCGTGAGTGTCGGCGTCTGCCTCGACGACCAGCCGATCGGCCCGGTCCTCGAGCGGGTGTATCAGTGCGCTGAGCGCGTCTAACAGCGAACGCCACTCGCCGAGGTTGGTGGGTGACGTGTCGAGTGCGATGCGCCTGACTGCTTCCTCGAGCCCGGTGCGGATCTCGGTACGATCGCTGGAGGTCGAATCTGGCAGTCGGATCGAGGTGAGGTCTTCGAGGGCGAGGCGTGCGGTGTCGGCGATGCCGTCAAGGATCTCGGGGCCGAGAAGTGGTCGCTCGCTCGCCTCCAGGAGTGCGACCCGGAGCGCGAGCAGGTGCCCCGCGAGGTTCCCGGAGTCCACGGTCGATACGTACGTCGGTCGCAGCGGCTGGAGGGTCGTCGTGTCGTACCAGTTGTAGAAGTGGCCGCGGAACCGCTCCATGCCGGTCATCGTCGTGAGCGTGCGCGACGTATGCTCAGCAAGTCCCTCGACGGTGATATAGCCGAGGTCGTACGCGGTTACGGACGCCAGGAGCTGCAGCCCCAGGTTGGTGGGGGAGGTCCGGTGAGCGATCTCGCCTTTGGGATCTTCCTGGAAGTTGTCGGGAGCAAGGTAGTGATCTCCGGCGGTGACGAACGTTTCGAAGAACCGCCATGTCTTACGCGCCGTGCGGCGCATCGTAGTGACGTCGGTAGCCGTGATCTCCGAGATGGGCTTGGCGGTCGGACGGCTGGCATGCCATGCGGCGATCGGGGAGAGCACCCATACGATGAGGATTGGGATGAACGGAAGGGCTGCGAGAGGGCCTGCGACGGCTGCGATCACGCCTGCACCCGCGACGACGAGCGCGATAGACGGCCACATCCGGGAGGCGAACGCCCGAAGCACTCCTACCCCGAGTCGTTTCTCGGCTTCTGCTGCGGTCTCCCATTCGAGCATGTCATGGTGACTGATGGTCATGCGCCATAGCGCCCGGATCATGGCGTCGGTCATGAGCTGCGCCTGGTGTGGTATCAGCGCGATATTCAGGGCGGTGCGAAGGGTGTCACGGCGAACGTCGGAGAGGAATGTCTTGCGCTCGCTGCGCGTGTCGGAAGGTGAGCGACGCAGCAGGGAGTCGGCCAGTCCGAAGAACAGCGGGAAGAGTAGGGTCGCGGCGACGATGCCGAGGAACACCCAGGAGGGCGCCGGGAGCAACATGAAGCCTACGATGACAAAGAGTACTGTCGCCAGGGGGGTGATCGATCGCCGCAGGTTATCGGTGATCTTCCAGCGATGCAGTCGTGTGAGCGGATTACGCTCGGTGCCCTGTTCGATCGGTACCCGGGGGAAGAGCCACGGTAGTGTCTGCCAGTCGCCCCGCGCCCACCGGTGGATCCGTGCGCAGTGCGATATGTAGCTCGCCGGCTGATCGTCGTAGACCTCGATATCCGAGGCGAGGCCGGTCCGCAGATACGAGCCCTCGAGCAGGTCGTGCGAGAGGAGGGTGTTCTCGGGGAAACGGCCTTCCAGCACGGCGTTGAACACATCGACCTCGAAGATGCCCTTACCTGTGAAGGACCCTTCGCCGAAGACGTCCTGATAGGTGTCTGACACAGCACCGGCGTATGGATCCACGCCTGTGATGCCTGAGTAGAGCCAGGCGAAGAGACTATCATCCGAGCCCTCGAGCGACATGGAGACCCGGGGCTGTACGAGTCCATAGCCGTGACGGACGGTCCGGGTGACCGGGTCGACCATTGCGCGGTTGAGCGGGTGCGCGATCGTGGCGATGAGTTTGCGTGCACCGTCACGCGGCAGGATGGTGTCCGTATCGAGCGTGATGACGAACGTGACACCTGCGTACCCGGCGGGGTCGGCGTCGGCGATGATGAACGACGTGTCGGTCGCCCCACGAAGGAGGCGGCAGAATTCGGTCAGCGCGCCACGCTTACGCTCCCAGCCCATCCAGGTCTGGTCGGCCTCGCTCCATCGCCGTCCCCGGACGAAGAGCAGGAACGGTCGGTCGCTATCACTTCCGTATCGTTTGTTGAGCTTGGCGATGCCTGCCCGGGCTGCGTCGATCACGGCGGTGTCGGCCGGTGCGTGCTGCGCGTCTCCTCCGCGAAGGTCCGCAAGTATCGCAAAGCGGACGTTGGGATCGCGGTTCGCGAGGAACCCCACTTCCATGTTGTCTACCACGTGCCTGGCGGCCGCGGGTGAGGTGAGCAGTGCGGTATACACGGCCATGGTGCGGTGAGCGCGAGCGACGGGCAGGCGGTGGTCGATCTTCGCAAGCGTGCGCGGAGGCCACAGCCAGGAGGCAAGGCGGCTTGCGAGCGTCATGCCGACATCGGAGAAGGGGAGGATGCCGAGCAGTCCGATGAGCACGCCGGCCCAGAGATGATCGGTCGCAGTGGCGACGAACCAGCCGGTCGCCCCGGCAAGAAGCAGTGTCGTGACGCCGAGGAGTCCCCAGTAGATGGCACCCCGGGCGGTGAGCGGGCCTCGGTGTAGTCGTTCGCGAAGACGCGGATGGTAGCCGATCGCGTGCTCGAACGCGTACCGGCCTTCGCTGATGAGGTAGTACCCGACGTGTGCTCGTCGAGTGTCCGCCGCATCTGTGGCGAGTGCCTGAAGGCAGTGGCTGATGACTGCCTCGGCAATCTCGATCTCATCGAGCGGTCCGCGCTCGGCAAGATCTTCGACGGTGTGGCGAAGCCGGTCCCGGCTCACGAAGTCCATCCGCCCGTAGACACCTGCGGGGTCCTCGCGAAGCACCTGCTCGACCATGCTTACCTGCTCGAAGAACTTCCGCCACTCCAGGGCGTCGAGGAAGCGGATGCTGGTAATCGCATTTGCGATAGAGACCTGATCGGCCGCCTGCTGCTGGTGTTCGGCCATTGTGAGCCGCTCGAGATCGGCGCCATGACGCTCGAGCGTCACCTCAAGCCAGTCGGCAAGCTGATCGAGGCCGGTCTCGTGGCCGATCAGTCGATGGGAAAGCCGGAGGAGGAATGCGGGTGGAGCGTCCGCGTGCGCGCGATCGAGCTCGGCGATACGCTCGGCAAGTTCGGCAGGGCTACTATCAGCGGCTACGATCAGCCGGTCGGCGAACCGCTCGCCACCGACGATCGCCTGGTGGCTTTCGAGGATCCGCCTGCTCAGTCGCCGCAGGTTTTCGATGAGCGCGGCACGGAGCATGATCGGGACGGCCCACACCTCACCGATGGTGAGGGGGGTGACCTCCTGGTAGGCCATCGTGAAGCCGACGAGTGCATCTTCATCGATGTGAGAGTCGGTGTGGGCGAGTAGTACAGCCATGGCTTCCATCAGCCGTGGGTATGCCCTGAACGGGCCTTCGGTCAGGCGGCGTAGCTCAGCTCCGTGCCGGGTGGGCAGGTCCTCTGAGACGAGTGCGATCTGCTCCTGAGCGAGGTAGTAGTTGTCCAGAAGCCACTCGGCTGCCGGGGCGACCGGGATGTCATCGCGCGCATCAGAGACCAGCGTTCGGTAAACGCCGGCCAACTCGGTCGACGCGCTCTCCACCAGTTCCAGCACCGGGGTGTGATTACGCGATGACTCGGAGGTCCAGCGCTGGCGGCGCGCTAGCGACCGGGCAGCAGACGCAAGACGGTCGGCACCAAGCAGCTCCCCCCGGAGCGGCTCATCGGCTCGTGGACGTAGAGAGTCGGCTTGGGGGTCGATTGGTGATCACCTCATGTAGGGCTGATGTGACCGAGCGGTGGAGCGTCGGGACATACCAAGTCCATTGTGCCACGTCGGCAGGATCGGTACGCATCGGAAACGGCATATCTGTTGCTGATAACATACCCGTAGGGGTATCTCATGTCCGTCACGTTCATCCGGAGGTCAGATGAAGCGCTCGCAGTCGATCGCTCTTGCGATAGGCGCCGCCGTTATCGTGGTGGCGGTCATCACTCTCTCATCGGGTACACCACCACCCGGACTCATCGGTAACAGTGAGTTTGTAAGGCTGAGCGAAGAAGGGGCCCGTGTCGTCGATGTGCGGACTGCGGCCGAGTTCGCCGGAGCACATATCGAGGGTGCCGAGAACATCCCGCTGGGCGATCTGCCGCAGGTGGCAGAGGGGTGGGATCGGACCGAGCCGGTCGTCTTGTATTGTGCGGTCGGTGACCGCAGCGATAGTGCGGCCGAGCTTCTGCAGTCCATGGGTTTCGAGCGTGTGTACGATCTTGGTGATGGTATCGCGCAGTGGGACGGTGCGCTCGCCGGAGGAGCCCAGACTGCATCGACGGAGCCACCGCAGGTAGCGCCGTCTGACCTGCCGGTGATGTATGAGTTCTACACCGACTGGTGACCAAGCTGCCAGAGCATGGCGCCTGTCGTCGACAGGCTGAAGACAGAGTACGAAAGCGTCGTCGATTTCCGCATCATCAATGTCGACTCGGATCCTGAAGGAGCAGAGCTTGCCGATGGGTTCGGCCTTCAGTTCGTGCCGTCCTTCATATTTCTCGGCCGCGATGGAAGCCAGCAGGACCTGTTGGTGGGCGAGGTCTCAGAGGACCAGATGCGTGCGACGCTCGATGCGCTGAAGCAGTAGAGGCGCGTAGGCTTACAGTGCAGGGGGTAGAGACCCTATAAGAAGTACGTTGCCTCCACTGGATCGAGGTGAAGCCATCGAACCCATAGCGCGTTGGTGGTTCACCAGAGTGGCCGATGAAGGGTCCCGCTAATATGAAGGGACGCCGGGCATAAGCCTCTGTGATCTGTGGGGGTGCGGCCGGGGGCGGAAGCGCTCGCCGGGCCAAGAACTCCCAACAACAGCCCCTTGAAGGGGTGACTCGGGCGGTGCGACAGTCACTCTGGTCTGTGATTTTGGCGGCGGGTGCGCGGTGTGCGCGTACCCGCCGCTTATATATCCACCCGGCGGAAGCCATGCCTGTAGGCTTTGCAGATGTTATACTCTCCGACTGCCAGCCCTTTCGGGCTGTCCCGGGCGAGTGGCGCAACGGGAGCGCACCTGCCTTGCACGCAGGGGGTTGTCGGTTCGAATCCGATCTCGTCCACCACGAATAGATTCGGTCGGTCGCCCGGTAACGGGAGGCCGGCCGTTCTGGTAGTTGCGATACGCCTGCGAGCGTTTAGGCAGTGGGTTTGGCGGGTAGCGTCTCGATGCCCCATGTCGTGTTTCGTGGGGCGCACGTGCGGATGGAGTCGTTACGAGGGTGGGCCGATGAACGCGATCGTTGATGTGAACGGGCTCATGAAACGCTTCGGCGAACTGGTGGCCGTCGATGATGTTTCGTTCAGTATCCGGGAGGGCGAGGTATACGGGCTGCTCGGCCCAAACGGCGCCGGTAAGACTACGACCATCTCGATGGTGTCGTGCCTGATCGATCCCACGGCAGGGTCCATCGTGGTGGATGGGCATGATGCTGTTCGTGAGCCCGGTGCACTCAAGCAGTCTCTCGGTGTCGTGCCGCAGGAAGTCGCGCTCTATCCGACTCTCACGGCCACGGAGAACCTCAGGTTCTGGGGCAGCATGTACGGCCTGAGTGGAAGTGCGCTCGACCATGCTGTCGCCGAGGCGCTCGAACTGGCGGGTCTGGCCGACCGCGCGAAGGAACGCATCGAGAAGTATTCGGGCGGCATGAAGCGGCGCATCAACATCGCTGCCGGCATCCTGCACAAGCCGAAGGTCCTTCTGATGGACGAGCCTACAGTGGGCATCGATCCGCAGAGCCGTAACCACATCCTCGAGACCGTGAAGGGGCTCAATGCCGCAGGTATGACCGTGCTCTACACCAGCCACTACATGGAAGAAGTGGAGTATCTGTGCGATAGCATCGCCATCATGGACCATGGGCGCATCATCGCCGAGGGCACTCTGGGAGAACTTCGCGATGTGGTGGGCGGCATGGACGTGGTGGATGTACGGATCACCGAAGTGACCGATCGCGTCCTCGAGCATGTCCAGGGGATAGACGGCGTGCGCCAGGCAGACCGGACCGACGGGGCCATCCGGGTACTCACGCGCAGCAGCGGGTCGATACTCGGGAGACTGGTGGCGACGCTGGAGAGCGAGGGGGCGCACGTCACGTCGATCACGGTGACCGAGCCGAACCTCGAAAGCGTGTTCCTGCACCTCACCGGCAAGAGTCTGCGGGACTGACCATGGGCAGACTGTGGCGGATCGCCGTCAAGGATCTGCGGATCACGGTGCGCGATCGTGGGGCGCTTCTCGTGATGCTCGCGATGCCGCTTGCGCTCATCTTCATCCTCGGCTCTGCGCTCGGCAACGTCGGTGAGGGCGACTCCCTCGATGCCGAGGTTGCGATCGTCAACGACGATGCCGGCGAGATAGGGGATCGGTTCGTCGAGGGCCTGACGTCAGCTGAAGAGATCGACGCGGTCTTCAATGTGCACATCCGCGAGGACTCTGATGCGGTCCGCACCGAGGTGGAGCGCGGAGACCTGACTGCCGCGCTTGTGATCCCGGCCGATCTGACGGAGAAGGTGGAGTCGGGGGAGCCGGTCGCACTCGAAGTCCCGCAGGATCCCGGCTCGGAGATCAGCGCTGGGGTTTGGACGGGTGTGGTGCGCGCAGGGGTCGCGCACGCCTGTGCGCAGATCATCACCGGTCGGGCCATCGCTGAGGCATTGCCAGGCGGAGGACTGCCGATGTCGGGAGCCGGTATGCCCGAGCTCGGGTTCGACTCGGTCGACGTTCGAGAAATCGACATCGAGATGGAGAAGCAGATCCCGATGCTGTCGTACTACGCTGCAGCGATGTCCGGCATGTTCCTGCTCTTTGGCGGCATGTTCGGTGCGTTCTCCTTTGCGCGTGAACGTCGCGAGCAGACACTCGCGCGGATGATGGCCACTCCTGCGAGCGCTAAGGAGATCGTAGGGGGTAAAGCGCTCGGTGTGGCGGTGATCGGTGCGCTACAGTTCCTCGTCCTGCTTGCGGGCACGAGCCTGCTCTTCCCGGTGGACTGGGGTGTGGGCACGCTTGCGGTAGTGCTTGTCGGGTTCGCTGAGGTCGTAGCGGCAGCTGGTTTTGCCATGGCGTTGGCTGCTCTCGGCAAGACGGAGCGTGCCATCGGTGGCATCGCACCTGCGCTCATCATGCTGTTCTCCGCGCTCGGTGGTGCGATGATCCCCATCGAGCAGCTGCCCTCGTGGTTGCATCCGCTGCAGGTCGTCTCGCCCGTCTACTGGACGATCGACTCGTTCCTCGAACTCATGAGGGGTGGCGGTCTTGTCGACGTGCTGCCCGGGATAGGCGCCGTGCTTCTGATCGGTATGGTGCTTCTCGGTTTCGGCGCCTGGCGGGTGAGGTACGAGTGATACGCAAGATACTCTCTCTCGCCTGGCTGAACGCCATCCAACTGCTTCGTAATCCTGCCGAGCTCGCGGGACTGATCCTCCTGCCGCTTGCACTTACGCTGCTCTTCGGCGCGTCGTTTTCTGCCGGGCAGGTCAACGCTATAGAGGTGCTGTTCGTCGATGAGGACGGTGGCCGTTATGCGGCGCAGGTGGGCGAGCTCATCGATGCCGAGGAAGCGTTCGAGCTCCGCGAAGTGAACCGCACCGAGGCGGAGGCAGCGATCTCGGCAGGAGATGCATCGGTGGCGGTCCTGCTACCCGAAGGTTTCAGCGAGGGTCTTGAGTCGGCAGACGCTACCATCGAGCTCGTGCGAAATCCCGAATCCCAGAACGCATTCGCGGTCTTCTCGGTCGTGCAGGGGATCGCGGTGAGGCTCTCGGGCAGCGCGGAGGCTGCGCGTGTGATCACGAACGTGCTCCCTTCGGGGGGTGGCTTCGCGGACGTGTACGATGCCGTGGATGCGAAGTGGGAGCCCGAGCCACCGATCTCTGCCGAGGGTCGGGTGGTCAGCGCCTCGGAGGTCCGCGGTGATAGCGTGATCGCGAGCGGTGCGACACAGAGTTCTATCGGCTTCACCGTGTGGTTTATCCTTTTCATGACCTTTGGCAGCGCCGGTGGCATCCTCGAGGAACGAGAGCAAGGAACACTGCGGCGACTGATGGTAGCGCCGGTGAGTCGGACAACGATCCTCGTTGGCAAGGTACTTGGGACGGTGTTTGCCGCGACCGTGCAGGCGCTCATCCTCGTACTCGTGGGGGCGCTGTTCTTCGATGTGCCGTGGGGGCGCGATCCGCTCGGCGTGGCACTCGTCTTGGGTGCGTACATACTCGCAGGTACCGGCCTTGCGGTGATGGTCAGCGCACTCGTGCGTACACGCGATCAGATGAGTGGCCTCTCGCCACTCGTGTCCACAGGTCTGGCTATGATCGGTGGGTGCATGTGGCCGCTCGAGATCGTGTCGTCATTCATGCAGACACTCGCGAAGTTCACGCCTACGGGCTGGGCGGTCATGGGGCTCACCGACGTGGTCTTCCGCAACCAGGGAGCTGGAGCGGCGGTGATCCCGGCGCTCGTTCTTGTCGGATTCGCGAGCGTGATGCTTGGTATCGGCGTTAAGATGCTGAAGTTCGAGTAGATCCGTGCGTCGGTCTCGATCGCGCACCCGGTCGCCGCACGCTCCGTTCCGAAAGGCACACATGCACGTTCACGCATGCACGACGCGATGACTATCGAGCCCCGTACGAGGATCGTGATCGCTGTTGCGATCACGATCATGCTGTGGTCATCGGCGTTCGCAGCGATCAAGGTCGGCCTGCGTTGTTACAGTCCGGGCGAGGTCGCGCTGCTGCGCTTCGGTACCGCATCGGCAGTGCTCGGCGTCTATGCCGTCGCTACCCGCATGCGTCTGCCGCGTTCCGGGGATGTGCGTCGCATCGTGCTTGCCGGGTTGCTCGGTATCACTGTCTATCATGTCGCGCTCAACTACGGCGAGCAGACGGTGAGCGCTGGAGCTGCGAGCCTGATAATCGCTGCTGCCCCGGTGTTTACTGCTGCGCTCGCAGCGTTTTTCCTCGGAGAGCGACTCACGGTATGGGGGTGGGTCGGCATTGTGGTGGCGTTCGTCGGCGTGGCTATGATCGCGTTCGGGGAGGGGGGCGACGGCGTGGGGATCGAGCCGGGCGCCGCGCTCATCGGGCTTGCAGCACTCGTCACGTCGGCATACTCGATCATCTCCAAGCCACTGCTTTCCCGGTATAGGCCGCTCGAGTTCACCACGTACGTCATCTGGGCAGGCACCGTGCCGATGCTCGTCTGGGCGCCGGGGCTTCTCTCGCGTATGCCTTCCGCCTCGCTGGAATCCACCTTGGCGGTCGTGTATCTGGGTGTGTTTCCTGCTGCGCTCGCGTATCTCTTCTGGTCCTACGCTCTTGCGCGCATGCCAGCCTCCAGCCTTGCGACGTTCCTCTACCTGTCGCCTGTCTCGGCGACTGTCATCGCGTTCGTATGGATCGGAGAGGTGCCGACGTTACTGGCGCTCATCGGGGGAGCCGTGGCTATTGCAGGGGTCGTGCTCACCAACACGCTGGGGCGTCGCATGCTATCGTCATGATCACACTGCGCTCTGAAGGAATGGAGATCCGCTGTGGCTGACAGGGAGACTTGCCTGGGCGGCGCATCCGCGCCCGATATGGCTATGACGACCACCCGACCCTGGATGCAGGTCCTGCTCGATGCGGTCGCGGTCCCGGCACTCTTCTGTGAGGCCGGTGGTGGAGTCGTCATGCATAATACGTCGGCGATGCCGCTCCTGATGCGCGGCACGAACATGTCCCCGCACGTCCACGTGCACGACGGAACCGATCTGTGGACGGTCATCAGCGCTCGTGCCGATGACGCCCATCCGTTCTTCGATCTCCGTACGAAGATGCGCATCGCCGACGGGCAGGTGTCCGAGATCACGATGCTCATCATGCCTACACGGGGGCCCGAGGGAGCGCTTTCGGGGGCACTCATTCTGGTGCTGGATGCGCTTGCCACCCGTGTTCGTGAGCTGGCGGCCGTCGATGCCGGCTCCCCCAGGGGTGGTCTCGCGGAGATGGTCGGCAGGCTCGGTGAGCTCACGGGTGCTGCGCACACCTACATAGTGGAGTTCGAGCGTGGGTTTGGTGCGGAAGCGCGGGTGATCGCGTCTTGGGGGGCTGACGGCGTGGGGTTCCCGCTCAAGCCCTTCGACGTGCGCAACACGCCAACCGACAGCTTCAATGGTCGGCGGTTCGTGTGCATTCCAGAGAAGCTGCGGGAGGCTTATCCCGATGAGCTGCCCTTTCGCGAGCAAGGATGCGAAAGTTACGCAGGCGTTGTACTTTTTGATCCGGCCGGCGAGCAGATCGGTATCATGGTCGCGCTCTGGCGCGAGCCTCTCAGCGATATCCCGGGCATCTCGGCAGTGTTCACCGTCACCGCTGTCTGGGCTGCACGGCTGCTGGGAGATCTGCTCGCGCAGCGTGAGCTGAAGGAGAGCGAGCAGCGTTACGCTGCCGTGTTCGAGGGTAGCGCGGTCCCGATCCTGCTCATCGACCCCGACACGACACAGATCATCGACGCCAACCCGGCCGCATGCGATTTTTACGGGCACAGTAGTGACGACCTTATGATGATGAGTATCCTGCAGACGGATGCTCTCTCGGCCGAGACGGTGCAGGCGGAGCTCGCTCGTGCTGCCGACGGGATGCGTGTGCGGTTCGCCAGCAAGCAACTGCTCTCGGGGGGCCGACTTCGGGATGTCGAGATCAACGTCGGCCCCATCAGGGTCGGTGGGCGACGCGTGCTCTACGTGATGATCCACGACATCACCGAGCGCAAGCGCATGGAGTCGGAGCTCGAGCGCGCTAAGCGTAACCTCGAGACGATCGTCGGTCAGCGTACCCAGGACCTGCTGCGGACCAACGCCGAACTGCAGCAGTCCTCGACCGCGCGGGATATGGTGTTCGCGAGCCTTGCGCGGGAGATGCGCACCTCGATGCAGACGATCACGGGTTTCTCGGACGTGCTCTTGAGCGGTATGGCGGGTGAGCTGACGGATGAGGCGCGTCGTCAGGTAGAGATGATCGCTCAGGCAGGCCGACAACTCTCGGGCTTCGTGACGACGCTGCCCAAGGCCGGTGAGTCCGATCCGAACAGGGAGTCTCTCGAGCCCGAACAGTTCGATCTCGTCGGACTGGTGGAGTCGGTCCTGTTTGGTCTTGGGTCGTTCGCCGACGAGAAACACCTCAAGCTGAAGTTCGTGGCCGGGGAGCGTCCGATCAATATCCACACCGACCGGTTCATGTGTCAGCAGATCATGCTCAACTTGCTTTCGAACGCGATTCGTTACACGGAGCGCGGTGGGGTCACGGTGACCGTCTCACGCATGGATGATGGGCACTGCTCGATGGCGGTTGCAGACACAGGCCCCGGAATCAGCCAGAGTCGGATCGCGACATTGTTCCAGGGACCCGAGGTGCACGCGCCAGCTGCAGGGATCGGGTTGCCGATGAGCCTCCGAACCGCCGCCGCGCTCCACGGGACTATCGACGTCCAGAGCACGCCCGGCGTGGGCTCTGTCTTCACGTTGATACTGCCACTCTCGATCATGGATGAGACTTCGTCTGAGTCCTAGGCGACCGCTACGCGATCCTCGAGTGCGATCGAATCGACAGGGCATGCCGAACGGCAGATGCCGCAGCCGTAACACGCCTGCGTATCCACCATCGCGCACCGCTGCTCATCAAGGGCCAGGGCGTCGAACGGACAGCGCTCCACGCATGCGCCGCATCCGATACACTCGGTCTCGTCCACGTGCGCGAGATACTCGCCCTTCCACATCGTCTGGTAGCCGAGCTCGAGCGTCGTCTTCATCGCCATGCATCCGCTGGCAAGGTTGCAGTTACAGATCACTGCGATGAACGGTGATTTGAAGGTCCACACAGAGTGCATCATCCCCTCGTCTTCGGCGCGGCGCAGGACTCCCGTGCCCTGCTCGCGTGTCAGCTGCTGGAACGTCGAGGTGTCGGGGCCGTTGGTGTAGTCGCGAAAAGCCTCGGCGAAGAGATCGTCCCGGGGGGTGATCGTGACGCCCAGGCAGTAGCCGCGCTCTGGGGCTCCTGCAAAGTGGCGGCACACGCAGGGGAGCTGAGTGATTGACGTGGCGATGTCGAATATCTGTTCGCACTCCTCGATCGGGACCGGCTGGCCGAAGTGGTCGGCGATCTGGCGGGGACGCGTGAGTGCTGTGAACGCCGAGCGGATCGGAGCGGGGGCCGCCCTGACGACCCTCAGCAGGGGGATGTTGCGCTTCATGCGGCGGTCGAACCCGGTCACGAAGTCGATCATGAGCTCGCGTCGGGCGGTATCGCTTGCGAGGTCGTCGGCGTAGTTCTCGGCCCGGAGATACCACTTCTTACCATCGCCGTGCTGGACGCAGAACTCGCACATGGCACTCTCCCGTCGGCCGGTGAGCCTCCAGTATCGCAGGACCGGCCAAGGCCTGGCCACGTCTTACCAGGTGAGTGCCGCGACGAACAGCAGCAGCACCACGAAGACGATCGCCACGTTCGCGCTTATGTCTCGGGCGTATCGTTGGATCTGGAGTCGCGTCCGGACCACGGTTTCCTCTTCGAGCTGGTATCCCGGGAATCGTCCGGATCGCTCCTGAGAGAAACCGGTCACTACGAGCCGGAGCAGTTCTACCGCCCACGAAGCGATCCGCTCCAGTCTGTTCATGCCTTGCGCATGGGCGGCGCCGATCTCGTCTGTCGTGGGCAGCCCACGTCGCGCTGCGCCGAGAGTGTCGGCCGCATGGCCGAGCGTGACCTGTGCTGGTGCTGCCTTCGCGACTACGAGCAGGTCGAACCGCTCGTTGCTGAGAAGCGAATTGACGGCTGCGCCGATATCGCGCGTGATGGACTCGCCACGCGCTCGCCTTGGCGCGAGTGTGATGGCGGCTTCAGCGATCGGCGCACGTGCTTCGGCGAGTGTGGGGCCGGATGCCGCCAGGACGGCGAGTGCGTGCTCGAGACCGCCGTGACGCATCGCATCGGCGAGCGCCCCCATGCGTTCGTGCATCAGCCTCCCTGCGATATATCCGGCTATCTCGCGCACGGCTTCCACCCCGACATCGCCGGAAGCACGCGAGATCGCTGTCCGGACCTCATCCTGGCGCTCGCGCTCGAGTGTCAGATAGGCCTGCTGCATCAGATGCTGGTCTCTCGCGCCGGGAGCACCCGTGAGCAGTGTGGTAGTGACCAGTCGCCAGTGTCGTCCGAGCCGATCGGCACCGGCTCGGTACGAGAAGTAGGAGAGGCGCAGGCCTCGCGACACCCCACCCCGCAGGGCCTCATAGGCCCGGTCGATCGCGACGCACAGTACGATGAATCCATGCGCTGCCTGTCGGTACCACCAGTCGATGCTGAAGTACTGCGGTGCATGAAGATGGAAGAGGTGGAACTTCATGCCGACGAAGAAGAACGTGAAGCCGAGCGCAAACGCGACCACGACAGTCATGATATCGGCCCCGGAGAGGAACGAGTGCTCAAGGTAGTGGTCGAGGATGTCGCCGTGCAGACCCCAGGTGTGTAGCCCGGGCTGCAAGACGCCCTTGATGATGATCTGCGGGAACCAGCCGAGCACGACGATAGCGGTTGCCAGCATGCCCATACCGACGAGCATGCGCGGTGGGGCATCAGTCACCTCAGGGCCGTACTCCATCTTCGGTTTGCCGAGGAACATCAGTCCGATGAGCTTGATGAAGGAGCACGCCGTGCCCCCGCAGGTTATGGTGTATATCTTCTCCGCAATACCAAGAGAGGCAAGGCCTTCATACTCCCACGCTTCCACGATCGCGTGGTGGATGAGGCACTTGCTGACGAACCCGTTGAAGAACGGCACGCCGGTGATGCCGGCGGCCGCAATGCACATGAACACGAACGTGATCGGCATCTTCTTCCAGAGGCCACCCGTGTGATACAGGTCGAGCGAGTGCGTGCGGTAGTACACGGCGCCCACACCGAGGAAGAGGCACGCCTTGAAGAGGGCGTGGTTCACCACGTGATAGAGACCACCCGCCACGCCCATCGCCCCGTGTGCGCCAAGGTAGCCGGCTGCGCCGATGCCCGCGAGGATGAAGCCCATCTGGCTCACGCTGTGGTAGGCGAGCATCCGCTTGGCGTTGGACTGCTGGAGCGCCAGGAAGACGCCGATGAACATAGTGGCGATACCGATCCACAACACCACCAGGCCGAGTTGCTGAGAGAAGTGCCAGAGACTCTCCTCCACGGTCTCGGCCACCTCTGGTCGGAAGAGCGCCGTGACCACCCGGAAGATGCCGTACGCGCCAGCCTTGATCATCACGCCTGAGAGTAGTGCGCTTGAGGGTGCTGGCGCCACCGGGTGGGCGTCGGGCAGCCATACATGGACGGGCACCATACCGGCCTTCACGCCGAAACCGAGGATCAGCAGGAGTGCTGCCATCCAGCGGAGTACTTCATCGCCGTGACCTGCGGGAAGCGGCTCAAGCACACCGCTTCCACCGAGTGCGAATGTGAGGAAGATGCCACCTATGAGTGCGAAGCCGCCGATCACCGTCATCCAGAAGTATTTGACGGATGCCTTCTTCGCCTCGTCGGTCCCGGTGTGGATGATGAACAGGAACGCAACGAGCCCAAGTGCCTCGAAGAACAGATAGAGCGTCACGAGGTCCCCGGCGAGTAACACCCCCAGGTTAGCGGCGAGAACGATAAGCGTGGTCGTGTGATAGCGGTCATGATTCTTCTCATGCTGGAGGTAGTCGAGTGAGTGGAGAGTGGCTGCGAACCACACGAAAGTGGTGAACAGGGCGAAGAGCATGGAGAACGAGTCCACGGTGAACGTGAGTTCGCCGAGGAGCGCCGGCACCACAGTCTGGATACGGTGGTGCTCGGCGATGAGAGGTATCAGCCCTGCGGCACCGAGGAGCGTGACTGCGGTCACGGCCACCACGTACGCGTTTCGGACACCCGGCCAGCGCTTGCCGATCGGGCGCACGAAGATCGCGGCTACGAGCGGCCCAAGCACGAGAGCCGCGGGTAGCGGACTCGCCGTGAGGTGGACTACCTCGCTGGCGACTGCTGCCGCATTTCCTGCATCCATCATCCGCTCCTATTGGAAGAACGCCTGGGCGGCCATGCGTGCGAGCGCAACGGGCAGGCCAGGCAACGAGGCGCCGATGCCGAGCCCGATGGTGATGATCGTCGCCACCACGAGCGGAGCGAGCATCGTCATAGGCGCTTCACGCCCCTCGGTCAGGGTGAGGTCCTCGGGAGTGAGCGCCGGTTCGCGGAAGTACATGCGGTAGACGATGGGCAGTAGATAGATCGCCGCCATCAGCGCACCGCCGAGTAGGACCGCCAGCAGCCAGGGATTGCCGGTCTCAAGCATCCCGAGCCCGAGGTACCATTTGCTCGTGAACCCCGAGAGTGGTGGGGTGCCGATCATCGCGAGGGAGGCGATCGTGAAACATGCCGCCGTGACCGGCATGCGGCGTGCGGCGCCGTCGAGCTGATGGACGTTATATGCGCCGAGACGGCGGATGAACAGGCCGGCGCACAGGAACAGTCCGCCTTTCATGAAGGCATGGTTGGTGATGTGCACGAGCGCGCCGATGGTGGACTGCATGCCGAGGAGTGAGATGGCGAGGGTCACATAGCCCATCTGGCTGATCGTGGAGTATGCAAGCCGTCGCTTGAGGTTCTCCTGGTTGACTGCGAGCGCGGCAGCAAACAGGACCGTGAACGCGGCGAACCCGGTCAGGTACGGTGCCAGGTCGAGGCTCTTGAGCAGGCTTACGCCGAAGACTTGGAAGATCATGCGGATGATACCAAAGCTACCTGCGGCGACCATGACGCCGGAGAGGACCGCCGAGAACGGGGCAGGAGCGGCTGGGTGTGCGTCCGGTACCCATCCATGGAGGGGTACGATCGCTGCCTTGACGCCGAACCCGATGAGGAAGCACCAGAAGATGGCCTGAAGCGTCATCGGATCGGTGTCTGCGCTGAGTATGCCTCCCGATGCAAGCGTCTGGGTCCCTGCAGAGAAGAACGTCAGCACGATCGCCAGGAGCACGAGCGTCCCGCCGACCAGGATGTAGATGATGTACTTGGTGCCAGCCGCCATGGCCTCCGGCGTCTCCTCATGGACCACGAGCGGGTAGGTGAGGACGCTGAAGAGCTCATAGAAGATGAGGAACGTGAGCAGGTTGCCCGCGTACGCCAGGCCCATCGTCCAGGCCAGGCACAGGATGAAGAAGCTGTAGTATCGGCCCAGTCGGTGTTCGCCGCGCATGTAACCCAGGGAGTACACGAGCGCGAGCAGCCACAGTACGGCTACCGTGGCACCAAACAGCGCTCCTGCGGCGTCTACGCGCATGTACATCCATATCTTCGGTGTGAGCTGCAGGATGTACATCTCGTACACTGTTCCACCGGCCACGCCGGCCGCAAGGACGAGCGCCGCGGCTGCCACGGCCGTGGCAGTGCCGATCAGCAACACGTCACGAGCGCGCTCCGACAGCCGTCGTGCCGGGACGGTGAGCATCGCTGCGACAATGGGCAGTGCGAACGCGAGCATCGGGAGAATCGATCGGGTCGCTTCGGTCTCCATTCCGACCACCTCTACATTCCGAAGACGAACTTCACCGCGGCTTGTGCAAGCGCGAAGGGCATGCCCGGCACAGATACGGTCATGCCGAGCAGTAGTACGTATGCGGCGCACAGGAGCGTCGGTCCGAGCATCGTCCAGTGCGCCTCGTGCACGAGCGCATCTTCACGCGGGGACTTGAAGAATGCCGTGTAGATGATGGGCAGCCAGTATGCGGCGTTCAGTAGCGAGCTCCCCAGCATCACCAACGCGTAGATCCATTGATCGCTCTCGAGGGCACCAAGCGAGAGATACCACTTGGTCACGAAGCCGGCGAAGAGCGGGATGCCGATGAAGCTGAGCGCCGCTACAGTGAACGCGCCCATCGTGTAGGGCATCCGGTAGCCGATCCCCGCGAACTCATGAATGGCCGTTTTGCCGGTCGTTCGTTGAATCGAGCCTGCGACGAAGAACATCGTGATCTTCGCGAACGCCTGGTTGGCGATGTGCACGATCGCCGCAGTCGCTGCGAGTGGGGAGAGCAGGGCGGCACCCAGCACGATGTACGAGAGTTGGCTGATCGTGGAGAATGCGAGCCGTCGTTTGAAGTTGTCCTGGAAGATCGCGATGACCGATGCGGCGATGATGGTGATGCCGGCGAGTGCCGCGAGCCAGTCGCAGACACCGAGCTCCTGAAGCAGGTCCACCCCGAACACGTTATAGATGGTACGCAGGACGCCGAACGCACCGACCTTCACCACTGCGACCGCGTGCAAGAGCGCGCTCACCGGGGTGGGTGCGACCATTGCGGTCGGCAGCCAGCCGTGGAGTGGCATGATCGCCGCTTTCACACCGAACCCCGCTATGAGACAGACGAAGAGTGCGGTGAGCGTTGTTCGCCCGGCCTCCATCGTGAGGATGCCTGGCTGCGAGAGCGTCATCGTGCCCGCAAGCTGGTAGGTCCAGATCGAGCCGAGCAGCACGAATGCACCGCCGGTCAGCGTGTAGGCGAGGTACGTTCGCCCGGCCCGCATCGCCTCGGGCGTCTCATCGTGGACGACGAGTGGGTACGTGCAGATGGTGAGCGTCTCGTAGAAGAGGAACAGTGTGAGTAGGTTCTCGGCAAAGGCCACGCCGACGGTGGTCGATACGCAGAGTGCGAAGAACCCGAAGAAGCGTCGCCGGTTTGGCTCTCGCTCCATGTAGCCGATCGCATAGATCGAGGTGAACAACCATAGAGTCGAGGAGACCACCGCGAAGAACATGCCGAGCGCATCGGCCCGGAATGCAAGTCCTACACCGGGGGTGAATTCGACAAGGTCGAACGTGTAGACGACGCCTTTGAGCGCCCCGGGAAGCATCGACATGACGATGATGAGTTTTGCGAGTGCCGCGGAGAGGCTGAAGAACCGACGCCAGAACGTGTGATCGGCAGCCGCGAACACGAGTGCGGCGCACAGGAGCGAGATGGCGGGGGCTATCGCAACGCGTGCATCAACGACTTCCATCTATCCGCCTCCTAACGGAGTGAGAAGGCGGGTCACCGCGGGCTCGATGAAGCTCAGCGGCAGTCTTCCCAGGATGCCCATGATCAAGCAGAGCGCTGCGAGTATGAGTACGGGGACGAGCATGGTGAGGGGTGCTTCATGGACGGCTGGTGCTCCGGCGTCCTGTGGTTTGCGGAAGTAAAACGCGTTCACCATGCGGATGTAGTAGATGAAGATGAGCAGCGCACCGAAGACGAGGGCCACAGCGAAGATCGGCTCGCCGGCTTCCAGTGCGCCGAGTGCGATGTACCACTTGCATAGGAATCCGGCCGTGGGAGGGATACCGACGATCGAGATGGCGCCGATCGAGATCGCCGCAGTCGTGAACGGCATAGAACGGCCGATTCCCGCGAGGCCCGTGAGCGTGCGTTGTCCGGTCTGGTGGATGAGGGCTCCGGCTCCAAGGAAGAGCGTTGCCTTGATGAGCGCATGGTTGAACACGTGCACACTCGCGCCGATCAGCGAGTACGAGGACGCGAGTCCGAGACCCATCACGATGTAGCCGATGTTCGAGATCGTGGAATATGCGAGCATCATTTTGATGTCGTCCTGGAACACAGCGAAGAACGCACCCATGACGATCGAGATCGCGCCAAGCCATGTGAGCGTGAGGTTCAGGCCGCTGAGGTCGATCGCCCCCGAGCCGTACGCCATCTGGTACACCCGCAGCATGCCGAGGATGCCGATCTTGACGACAAGGCCGGACAGTACCGCTGAGACAGGGCTCGGTGCTATGGCATGTGCGTCGGGTAGCCAGATATGCAGGGGGAAGAGTGCGGCCTTCACCATGAATCCAAGGGTGAGTGCTGCAAACGCCATCACGAGAGGGGCATGCGCTGTCCCCGCGAGCCGGCTGGTCACGTCGGCCATGTTCAGCGAGCCGGTGAGCGCGTAGAGCAGCCCCACACCGAAGAGGATCGAAAGAGACGACACCGCTCCCATGACGAGATACTTGAATGCTGCCATCTCGGCGGTCTTCTCCCCGCTGATGGCGACGAGCGCATATGCGGAGAGCGAGAGGATCTCCGTGAAGACGTATAGGTTGAACAGGTCGCCAGTGACGATGAAGCCGAGCATACCGGTAAGGTTGAGCAGCAGGAGCGTGTAGTAGTAGGGGATGCGCTCCGGTGTCAGTGCCTGTGGCGCGTAGTGGCGCGAGAACACGATCGCGAGCAGTCCGAGCAGGCAGACGATCGCCACCGAGGCACTGAACTCGTCGAAACGCAGCTCGATGCCGTAGGGGGCGACCCATCCACCAATCACGTATGAGAACGGTCCTTCTTCGAGTACTCGCACGATGAGCGAAACAGACATGGCGCTCGTCACGGACATGATGAAGACGGCCCAGCCCCACGAGCGGCGACCGGAGGAGTCGCTCACCACCGGGGTCAGGACCGCCCCCACGAGTGGTATGACTAGGAAGAGCGCGAGCAGTGGAGACCACGAGGTCATCTCACTCGGCCTCCCGTAGCTCGTCGGCTTCGATGGTTCCGCACTGTCGCCAGATGCGGATCACGAGCGAGAGTGCGAGTGCAGTCGTACTCACGGCCACCACGATCCCTGTGAGGATCAGAGCCTGTGGGAGCGGGTTGATGAACGGAGCGGAAGCGCCGTCCCCCATGATCGGCGCATCTCCGTTCTCGACCACGCCGAGGGCCACGATGAATGCGAAGACCGCGGTCTCCATGATGTTGAGTCCCATGAACTTCTTGATGAGATTGTTCCGCGTGATGACCGCGTACAGCCCGATACAGAAGAGGATCACCGAGGCGGCGTAGTCTAGGTTGTTCCACAGCGCTTCTATCATGGCCGGCCTGCCATCAGCCTGAAGATACGTGCGAAAACCACTGCACCGCCGACGCCGATGCCGATCTCGATGAGCACGAGCATGATCTCGACGATCGGTCGCAGCTCCTCGCTGCGCGGAAAGAACAGGTAATCGCCCCATGCGATGAGGCCGAAGAGGCCGATGGCCACGAACATGAGCGGTGCGATCACCTGGATGACCCGCACGGATCGTTGCGGGATCAGCTTCGCAGACCTGCGCTCATCGAGCACCAGCGTCAGGGCGATGATGAGTGCCCCGAGCATCGTGCCGCCCTGGAAGCCGCCACCCGGAGTGATGTGCCCGTTCAAGATGACATAGACCGCGAAGACCAGGATGAACGGTGCAAGGACCCGGACGATGAAGCGAACGACCACGCTAGGAGCGATCTGTGTCACCGCTGTGTCGGGCTCCTGGCTGGTGTCTCTCGTGCCCGTGAGCACGGCGATCACCGCCATGAGAGCGGTGACGATCACTGTGACCTCCCCGGTGGTGTCGAATCCCCGGTAGTTGAGAATGACGCTCGTGACGACGTTCTCCGAGCCGGTCTCCTCGGGACCATGCTCGAGGTAGTAGGCGCCGACGTGTGTGTACGGGGGTGTCTCCGCAGAACCGTGTGGCGGCAGGTCGGCCATCACGTTCAGGAGGACGAGCGCAAGCGCGATGAGCAGGGTGATGGTGAAGGCGCGTTTCATCTCAGCGCTCCTTCCGTGTCGTTCGGCTGATCGTCACGAGGAACAGCACGGTGGTGACCCCGGCACCCACGGCGGCCTCGGTCATCGCGACGTCCGGTGCTCCGCGATGTAGCCAGAGCAGGCACATCATGAGCGAGTACGTCGAGAACACGATCCCTGCCGCAAGGAGGTCCTTCAGGCGGATGACTGCGATCGCAGAAGCGATGAGCAGAGCGATCACCATGATGTCGAAGATGCGACTCATGAGCGCCTCATCGGCCCGGTGAGCGGTTTGAGTCCGGTTCGGTACGCAGCGCGTGCCAGAGCATGTGCCGCCGTCGGGCTCGAGAGTAAGACGAGTCCGCCGAGCACGATCAGCTTGAGAGCGTCAGGCTCCGGTACGCGTAGCAGCGCGAGTGCGAGCAAGATGGACCCTGCTCCGACCGTGTCGCACTTGGTCGCGGCATGCGTGCGCGAGTAGAAGTCCGGGAAGCGCAGCATGCCGATGGTGCCGACGAGGAAGAAGAACGCCCCGACGCCGCAGAACGCCACGGCGAGCGCGTTGCGTGCTGCCTCGAAGAAAGTCACTCCCACTCACCTCGCAATCGGCCGGTCTCCACGAGTCGACCGGCCGCGATGGTCACGATGAAGTTGAGTAGCCCATAGACCAACGCCACGTCGACGAAGAGACTGCGTTCGAATACGAACGAGAGCAGGCACAGCACGACAAGTGTCTTGGTGCCGATGACGTTCACGGCGAGAAGGCGATCGGGTGCGGTCGGGCCGAGGTAGGCGCGTAGCAGGCAGAGCGAAGCGTTCGCCAGCAAGAACACTCCGAGTCCCCACAAGAAGGCAGTCATCGTAGTCGCCTACCTGTCGAATGTTACGGTGACCCGTCGTTCTAGGTCGCCGCTCGAGATCGCGTCAGAGAACGACTCGTGCAGGCAGTGAATGATGAATACGTCGCCATCGACATCAACGGTGAGCGTTCCGGGCGTCAGTGTGATCGAGTTCGCAAAGGCGACTCGCGCCGTGTCCGAGGAGAACCGTGCGCGATGGGTCTGCATCGCCGGTGCGATGCTCATCTGTGGGTCGAGCACGCGCTCTGCCACGTAGATCGCAGCCACCACGATCTCCTTGAGCAAGTACGCCATATAAAGAGGGAGTCTCACCCAGGTGCGGACGGGCATCGGCTCTGGCTCGTCGTCCCAGAGAAAATACTCCGCCCACCACCCTGCAGCTCCGGCTACGACCAGGCCGATGAGCAGATCCAGCGGCTTGAAGGAGGCTGTGATGAGCAGCCAGAAGAGGTACAGGATGCTCATAGATGCGAGGCGTCTCATGAGGGGTAGGTCGCCCCCACTCCGCGTTGCGAGATCTCTGGCGGGAGTGCCGTGCACGCGACTTCGAGCAGTTCGAGCACGTTTGTCGCATCCGTGGGATACGATGCCGATGCCGTATCCACCTCGGCAGTGACCGCAGGCTCGAGTGCGTCGCCCTCGAAACTCGTCGTGGCGATGGCCTCAGCGACCCTCTGGGCGATCACATGGGACTGATCGGGTGTTGCATACGGAAGCGCGACCGAGAACCCGTCATCTCCCAGCCGCCCGATCAGGTCCGTTGATCGAACCGAGAGCCGCAGCACGCGTGCGAGGTGCTCCAGCATCGCATCTGCCTTGTAGCGGCCGAACACGCGGGTGAAGTCGCCGAAGCCGCGTACCCTGAGTGCGACGATGCCGAGGGAATGTTCGTATCGCTCGGCGCGCTCGATCTCGCTCGCAAGTCGCGCAAGGAAGGACTCATGGCGCAACACGCCGGTAAGCGGATCGAGCGGGGATGTACTCTCGAGTGCGAGCGAGCGGCCGAGAAGTTGTCTGGAGCGTGCGCCGGTGAGTAGGCCGCTCACCAGAAAGACGAAGAGGCACACTGCATAAGCAGGCCACTCTTCCTGGATAAGTGCCTGCGGTGTGGCGAGCGCGATGACCCCGGCACTGACTCCCCACGTCACGACTGCTCCGACGGGACCCAGGCGTATGCCAGCGAGCGTGATGGGGATGAGGTAGAGGTGCCAAGCCAGCCAGGGCTCGCCCACGAACATGACGAGTGCGGTTACGAACGCTTCTGTGCCGATGACGAGCAAAGCACCTGGCAGGTCGAACGTCTCTTGCGGGACACGCCCCTCATCGACCCCAGCTGTCACATCAGGCACGCGTGACACCCCTCGCTGAAGTCCCAGTGCATCTCGGTGCGCGGTGTCCCCGCGCCCCCCCCGCTGCATCGGCGCCATTGGCGATCACGTGCTGCAGTCTGTACCGGCGCCACCCACTATATGCCACAAGTGCCATCGCCTTACACATTCCGATGCTGTGGTTCGGGGATATTGCCTGCAGCGCGCGCTATAGTGGGCTGGCTGACGGGAAGGGCGTACGTAGGGGAGCTGATGAGGCGATGACGCTGGTCGACGACCAGTCAACACACGGACACCCGTACTCTCTCGGGGAGGAGATCGCTAATGCGGTCACGCACGGGCTCGGTGCCGCGCTGAGCGTCGCCGCGCTCGTGATCCTGATTGGGATCGCGGCCCTCTGGGGCGATGGGTGGCATCTGGCAAGCGCGATCATCTACGGTGTCACGATGTTTCTGCTGTACATCGCGTCCACTCTGTATCATGCCATCTCATACCCGCGTGCCCGGCATGTTCTGAAGATCATCGACCACTCCGGTATCTATCTGCTCATCGCAGGTACGTATACACCGTTCACGCTCATCACCATCCGTGATGACGGGGGATGGTGGCTGTTCTCTGTGGTGTGGGCGTTGGCGCTGATCGGCATCGGTCTGGAGTGGGCCTGGGTCTACCGGCCCAAATGGGTCTCAGCCCTCGTATATCTCTCGATGGGTTGGCTTGCGGTGACCGCTATCAAGCCGATCATGGAGAACCTGGAGCCAGCCGGTGTCTGGCTGTTGGTCGGTGGTGGGCTCGCGTACACGTTCGGGACCGTCTTCTATGTGCTCAAGAAGGTGAAGTTCATGCACGCGGTATGGCACCTGTGGGTGCTTGCCGGAAGTGTGCTGCACTTCCTTGCCGTGATGCTGTACGTGTTCCCGCGCCCCTAGTCGCCGGAGAGCGACATCTCAGACGGGGCTATGAGCATCGGGATCTGTGAAGACTGGATGACCGCGCTTGCCACCGAGCCGATCTCGCGCTCGATCGCGTCTCGCGTCCGTGGAGCGAGGACAACGAGTGTGTAGTCTCCTGTGACGATACGCTCGGGAAGTACTTCGGTCGCGTTGCCCCTGATGACGGATGTGCGGACATCGCGTACCCCGTAGTCGCGGGCGCGCCGTGCGAGCATCGTCAGCCGTTCGTCTGCCCGTGCTTCGCGCCCTTCGCGTGCCGCCTCGAATGTGAAAGGCGTGACGTGGAGCAACTCCATCCGCTCGATGCCATGCGGAGCGAGCCCGCAGGCGAGTGCGCAGACGCGGTCGCTCGGTTCGAAGACATCTATGGGAACGAGCACCGAGGTGAGTATTCGGGCGCCGGCCTCGCGACTCGCAGCCGCATCGCCAAGGTGGTTGCCTGGCATGAGGAGCACGGGGACCGGGCTCAATCGCACGACATCGGAGCTGATGCTGCCGGAGAACCCCGTCTGGAACAGGCCTCGTCCGCGGGTACCCATCACGATCACGCCCACATCGTGCTCCTCGGCGAGTGAGACGATCGCATGAGGCGGATAGCCGAGCGGGGTCTCTACATGGACGCGAATCCCAGCGCGCTCGAGTGAATCGACTTGTCGGGAGAACGCGACATCATCGGCAGGAGAAGGCTCATGCTTCAAATCGATGGCGTAGACGAGCACCGCGTCCCGTACGCCCAGGATACCGAGCTGACCCGCGCAGGCGACGATGCTCTCAGACGATGGGCCCAGATCGGTAGCGATGATTGCATGCGAGAACATTCGTGGGCCCTTCGCTCGAAGAAAGCCGTTTGGTTCGCCGGCAGGCCGGCCCGACCACACCACAGGAGTATATCCCTCGTTTCGTAGCCGCTCCAACAGTCTCCTGTAGGTCCGTGATGTACATCACAGACACGTCGTTGGCACGGTATGTGTCAGTTGGGCTACCATAGCGGCGATAGCGTTTATGATGGTAGGCGTGTCGGGGATGTCCAGTGGCTCGGTGTAGTGGCGGAAGGCCAAACGTGTACGATCTTGAGGGTGTACTCGGACCGACGGTCATGGAGTTCGTGGACCAGTACGTGCGCTCACTTCTGACCTGGGATCTTCTGGTGTTCTTTCATCGGAATCCCGACGCCGTCCTGGACATCGAGGGACTTGCGTCACGTCTCGGCCGTCGTGCAGATGAGCTTGAGCCTGAGGTGAAGGCGCTGTGCGATGGCAGGATCCTCGCGGTGGCGGGAGGTCTCATCCGCTACAAGCCCGCAGCTGAGATGCGTGCGACTATCGGTCGGTTCGTTGAGAGCTGTCAGGATCGCGGTCGGCGCCTCGCGCTCATCGCTCTCGTGCTGCACAAGATCAACCCTGGCTACTGACGGGAGCTGACCGCAGTCTCAGCGGGTGATCCACGCCATATCCACGCCGTACTGCTAGTCTTAGCCTATGAACGAGATCATTCAACAGATACTCCTCGTGCTTGTCCTCATCGTCTTCAACGGCTTCCTGTCTGCTGCGGAGATCGCACTTGTGAGTGCGCGTCGTGCGGTCATGAAGATGGAGGCTGACGCCGGCTCGAAGAGCGCACAGGCCGTGCTTCGTCTTACCGAGGATCCCGGGCGCTTCATGGCGGCCATACAGATCGGTATCACGCTTGTGGGGTTTGGCGCTGCTTCTACGGCGGCAGTGACGCTGGCGGAACCGGTTGCAGACTGGCTCTCCTCACTCGGTATCTCGTGGATCACGCCTGTCTCCTCGGGGCTCGCGGTCTTCATCGTCACTCTTATGATCTCCTATGTGACGCTCGTGGTGGGCGAGCTTGCTCCCAAGCGGCTTGGGCTCGCGCGGGCAGAGAGCGTCGCAAAGTTCGTCGCCGGCCCGGTGAGTGTGTTCCAGTCGGCTGCTGCGCCGCTCATCTGGGTCCTTGCCCGCTCGACCGACGTGCTTGCGCGGATGCTAGGCGTGCCGCCCGGGTCGGAGCGGCCCGGAGTGACTGAAGAGGAGATCAAGCTCCTGGTGACCGAGCAGGGCACGCTGCTCGAGGACGAGAAGCGGATGATTCAGGAGATCTTCGAGCTTGGGGATATGGTCGCCAAGGAGATCATGGTCCCTCGCGTCGATATACGCATGGTCGAGGACACCGTGCCTGTCGGCGAGGTGATCGGCGTGTTCAGGGAGTCCGGGTACTCGCGGCTCCCGGTCTTCTCGGGCGATGCGGACACCATCATAGGTATCGCGATGTTGAAGGATCTCGTTGGACCCGTTGGGGCCAGGAGGCTGGACGAGCCGGTGTCGGCATTCGTGCGTCCCGCCGTCTTCGTCCCGGAGACGAAGCGCATCCTCGTGATGCTCAAGGATATGCAGCGGGCCCACAATCACCTCGCTATCGTCGTCGATGAGTATGGTGGCACGGCCGGTCTCGTGACGATCGAGGATATCGTCGAGGAGATCATCGGAGAGATCGCCGATGAGTTCGATCGCGAGCGTCGATACATCACCACGGTCGGTCCCGGTGAGTGGGTCATCGACGGGCTGCTCTCGGTGCACGAGGCGAATGAGACGCTCGGGTGGGATCTTCCGCAGTCGGACGAGTATGAGACCGTTGCAGGATGGCTGCTCGTACAGCTAGGGCATATACCGACAGGCGGTGAGGTCGTTCAGCACGGCGGCTTGACCGTTCGTGTCGATGCGGTCCGGCGGCGACGGATCGCGCGCCTCCGTGTTTGGGAAGCACAGTAGAAGAGCGTTGCGACGGACGGCTAGGGGTCAGGCGTCGTCGCAACCGGTGATGATGGGAGTCCCTATGGACCAGCATAGCGGCCAGCCAGTCGACGGTACGTCCTCGCCATCTGTCTTGCCATCGGCTTCAGGTAAACAGTCAGTCCTGTGGGCGGGGGTCGGGCTCATCGGCGTGGGCGTGCTGCTGCTTGTAAGCCAGTTCATGCCGGACATGGATATCTGGCGTTGGTGGCCGCTCATCATGGTAGCTCTCGGTATCAGGCAGATGTTCGGCTCGGCGCACGGGCGCTGGTCGATCAGGCATCTGGGCGAGGGTCTCACGACCGCAGCGTTCGGGCTCTTGCTGCTCGGCCAGATGCTTGGTGTTCTCCGGTGGGACGTATGGCTCAATATCCTGAAGCTCTGGCCGGTGCTGTTCATCTCGCTCGGTCTTGAGATCATCGGAAAGGCGATGCGGGCCGAGTTGCTCCGGTTCCTTGGCAGCCTTGTCATAGTCGTCGCACTCGCCTGCGGGGCACTCATCATGACGCCGCATGTCGGATGGCCGTTGGCGGTCACGACTACCGAGGGCGACCGGTTCGAGTATGTCGAGCCGCATGACAGTACGGTGACCGAAGGGACGGCAGAGATTTCCGGAGCTGTAGGAGAGCTCGATGTCGGAGCGGGTGATGATCTCGCGCGGGCAGAGGGTCGGTCCCCGTTCGTGCCGGTGTTCGAGGTGTCGACCCGGGGTGATCAGGCTACGGTCGAGATCACCGCAGGTGAAGGTGCCCGGGCGCCGATGTCGTCAGCGCGTGGTCTTGAGGTTGCGCTCGATCGGAGCGTGGGCTGGGATCTCATGGTGAAGGCCGGTGTCTCGGACTACGAGGTTGACGTGAGCGAACTCGCGATCTCGTCACTTGCGCTCGAATCCGGCGTTTCAAGTGGAGTCCTGACGCTTGGGAAGCCCGACGCAGCGAGAGCGCGTGGCGCGGTGCCCGTTGCGATCGACGCTGGCGTGTCGGCGCTCGTAGTGAGGGTCCCGCGTGGCGGGAGCGCGCGTGTCACTATCGACGAAGGACTTTCCATGATCGATCCGGAAGGGGCGTGGGCACGGGGTCGTGCAGGAGACTATCGTACGTACGAGAGTGATGGTTTCTCAGACGCCGGTGCGTATTGGGACATACAGATCGACTCGGGTGTCGGCAGCATCGTGCTGAAGTACTACTAGCAGATTCACGAGGAGGCTACGACAGTGACAGACATGCATCAGCCTGGCGGGCAACCCACTGGTGATCACGACAACAGTGGGTGGATCATCCTGGGAGTGATCCTGGTGGTGACAGGCTTCTTCCTCGGGGCACGCAGTCTCGGACTCATCCCGTGGCAGTTGACGACGGCGTGGCAGTGGTTCGGTCGGGCGCGCGGCGGTGTCGGGGTCGTGCTGCTCGGTATCGCGCTGATCGTATGGGCGCAGTCGGGCCGCCGGATCAGCATGCCGCGCATGAGCGGAAAGCTCATGCGTTCCCGCTCTGACAAGTGGATCGCAGGTGTGTTGGGCGGGCTCGCCCGATACTTCGGCATCGACTCCACCATTCTGAGACTCGCGTTCATCGGGCTCGTCACGCTCTTCGACTTCGGTGGCCTCATCGTCGCGTATCTCGTGATGGCGATAGTCGTTCCGCTTGAGCTGCAGCAGCCATCGGCTCCGGTGGCTGCCCCCGCAGCATATGCACCACCCGCACCGGCAGCACCGCCCACTGCACCAGAGGCCGAGCCGGCGCAGCCGACCCCTCCGGTAAGCGAATGAGCGGACATCTGGAGGATATGACCGGTCGCGCGCCGGTGACGCGTCCGGGCGACGTGGTCGATGCGCACGTACATCTTTTTTCGGTGCAACTCGTTCGCGAGTTCATAGAGAGCACGCCGGATGCGCCGCCTCGCTGGCGCAAGGCTCTGGAGGACGGGAAGTGGGGACGCAGGGGAGAGACGCTGCCCGACATGGGTGCTGCCGAGATAGCGGATTGGTATGCAGCGCGTCTCGACGATGCCGGTATCGCCAAAGCACTCGTCGTCTCGGTGATGCCCGACTCACAGTACATGCGCGACTTCATCAACGCATCGGCAGGACGGGTCTCGGCTCTGTGCAACATCGACCCGCGTACCCCCGAAGCGCCGATGCTTCTGGAGCGGGAGATGGCGGCGGGCTTCAAAGGTGTGAAGCTCTATCCCGTGAACCGTTGCTTCCACCTCTCAGACCCTGATTGTCGGCCGTTCTTCAGGAAGGCGGCCGAGCTTGGTGCGTCGATCACGGTGCACTACGGAGTCACCGTCGATCCGGCGGGGGACCTGCTTTATGCCGATCCTACCGATCTCTCACCGGTCGCGCGCGACTACCCGGACCTGCCGTTCGTGATCGCTCACTTCGGTGCGGGCTATCTTCACGAGACACTGCGTCTTGCCTACCAGTGCAAGAACGTGTGCTTCGACTCGTCAGGTACCAACAACTGGATGGACTACGATCCGCACGGCTACACGCTTGCGCAGGTCTTCGATCGTGCGCTCACCGCACTCGGCCCCGAACGCGTGCTCTTTGGCACAGACTCCGGTACCACAGGACAGTATCGGAAGTGGATAGCGTTTCAGCAGAGGCGCACGCTTGAGGAGCTCGGTCTTTCCGACCATGATCGCGATCTCATCCTGCGGGCGAACGCGGTCCGGATATTCGATCTCGACGACTCATGATGGCGCGGACGAAGGAAGAGGCCAACGGATGAGCTTCGGCAAGCACAACAAGGAGCGCGAGTACGATGAACTCGTGAACTGGGAGGCGCGACTCACGCGCGAGGCCCCGTTCTTCAGGCGCGTCTTCGATACGCACAGTGTGCGCTCGATCGCCGATATAGGTGCTGGCAGCGCCCGTCACTCCATCATGTATCGCTCGTGGGGGTTGGATGTGACTGCGATCGATCCTGGTGCAGAGATGCTCGAGCTCGCACGCGAGAACGCCAAGCGGCTGGGGAGTGATGTTCGCATCGTCGAGGGCGGATTCGGCGAGGTGGCGGGTATCGTGGGCTCAAAGGTCGATGCCATCACGTGCACCGGGAACGCACTTCCGCACGTCCGTTCGATAGAAGGACTTCGCGATGCGCTCACCGACTTTGCGGCTGCGTTATGTCCGGGGGGTGTGCTCGTCCTCCACTACCTCAATCACGACCGGCTGCTCGAGCAGCGGATCCGGACGATGTCGCCGGTCTTTCGCGAAACGCCTGCGGGCGATAAGTTCTTCATGCGCCTGCTCGACTACACGCCTAGCGGCGATGGCATACTCTTCGATTTCGTCACGCTCGTGCGTGATGCCGCAGTGCGGCAGGCCCCCCACACCATCCAGAGCTGGCCGAAATCGCTCGAGGACGATCCCAGCGGCGGCTGGTCGCTCCGCTCACGCCGCTCACTTCACTTCGCGATGCCGGTCGGGGTCATCTCGGCGGAGCTCGAGCGTGCTGGATTCAACGATATCGAGATCCTCGGCGATCACGAAGGCAGGCAGCTCGACGTCTCTGTTGATGAGAGCATGATCATCGTGGCAGTGCGAGCGCACACCTAGTCCCGGGCAGGCGCGCCTACACCGGCGCAGAGGACCGGCCCAAGCAGGCAGTGTCTTCCGAGTGCGGCGTTGCACGCGTCCACAGGACACAAGAGGCCTTCCGGAGCGTGTTCGGTCAAGCCGGATGCAAGCGCACAGTAGACGTGGCAGAGCGGCAGGCCTGCGACGTTTTGGAAGCACTGGTCGTCCTCCACACTCGCAAGGTGGTGCTCGATGTTGTATGCACCGGCACATCCGAGCGCCTCACCGCCGGCGATCCACTCCTCGATCCCCGCGGTATCGAGCGTGCGCATGTGAACAGGGGTCGCCACCGGGAACGTGCGTGGGTGTTCCATTCCCTCACCTTGGATCGCGACGCCGGTGATCACTTCGTGGACCCCGCCCGAAAGACCCCGGAGCATTCGCCGTGCGTCGTTGGCATCGGCAGGCTTGCCGAGTACTGTGCCACCGTGGACCACGATCGTGTCGAACGCGAGAATCGTCCCGTGCACTCCCGTAGTGCGTGCGGCGATCGCTTTGGCCGTGGCCAATGATGTCGCAAGTTCCGGTGGCGAGAGCGGCTGCGCAAGGTCCTCGGCGGTGTTCGTCGCGAGTGTCCGCGCATCCACTCCGAGCCAGTCGATGAGCCGGCGGCGGCGTGGAGATGCGGATGCGAGGACGATTCCGGTGGCGATCATGGGCGTGATATTAGCACCTGGCACCAGGAAGCGGCATAATCAAATGCGTGCACCGTCGTCCGGAGATGATGATGTCCCCAAGCGAGCCCCAGCCCGAACGCGCTCCAGAGCCTGTCGAGCGGTTCGTCAAGCAGTTGTTGGTCGTCTACAAGGCGGCCAAGCTGTATCCACCCACCAGCGACATCCCGGTCGAGAGCGCTGACGAGGCGATCAGGCAGCTCCGTGTACTGCTTCAGAGCACTCCCGAGTTGCTTTTCCAGGTGGCCAAAGAGGGTCTCATATACAACGCACACCCGGTGCTTCCGGGTCTCGTGTCGTTCGAGCGGTTCGCACGCGAGTGCTATCAGCGGCGTCTTTCCGAGATCCGCTTTCATAGTGGAGCTTCTCCAGAAGAACTCATCGCATTCTGTCGTGTCTTGCTCGAGCCTTCCGGGGAGCTTGCAGCTGCAGGTGGTGTCGAGCAGCGGCTGTGGGATCTGCAGGTCGATGGCGTGACCGTGCGGTCCGTCTCGACGAAGATCATCGATGCCGGACTTGATGAGGCTGAGGTGCCGGCCGACCAGCAGGAGGTGTGGCCGCCGAGTCATGAGCGTATCGATGAGCTTGTCGATGCCGCCTACGGTGTCCGCCCTCGTGATCAACGGCTGCTCGTGCGGTTCGTACAGAGTCCTCGCCTGGTCTCCCGCTACCTCCAGGATCTGGCTTCCTCGGGACGCGGTGGTCGGCCACTTACCAACTACATAACCGGCAAGGTCGTGTCGATGGCGCATGCTGCGACTGTGGAGCTCGTCGAGGATCAGCCAGCACTGTACCGCTCGATCGCGGAGGCGCTTCTCGAGCTCGAGCCGTCCCTCCGCCGCGAGGTGTTCATGGAGCGCCTGATCCCCGAATCGCGTGTCGACGAGGCGGTCGCTTCCGTTCTGCGGCAGTTCGAGGTGAGCGAGCTCTGTAATGCGCTCGTCGAGGGTGTCAGTTCCGATCCCGTCTCCGCTGACGGGCTCTCGCGGGCGATACGCAACCTTGCGCTCATCAGCATGCAGCCCAAGGAAGCCATTCTCTCGGCTGCGAGCGATGCCATGACCGAGGAGGGGTTTGACGAGGAAACGATCGCTACGGTTCTCGACGACGCCGCACCCACGCAGATCAGGATCAATGACAAGGCGAGCGACGGTGCAAAAGACGTCGAGAGTATCGTCAAGCTACTCGGACTGGCACCGGTCGCCAGGGGCGCTGCCGACACCGAGTCGATGGCGTTGCGTGCCGAGGTCGCCGAGGGGATATCCGACAGCGACGTACTCCTGAGTATCGTCACACTGCTCACTATCGAGCGTCGACCGGATATGTTCGCTTCGCTCATGCGAATCGTCGAGGATGGCCTAGGCTTGCTGCTAGGGCGGGGCGAGTTCGTGGAGGCCGCAGATGCGGTGGGTATGCTCGAGGCACTCGAGCACGATGGATCGCTCGATCACATACAGCAGCTCGGGATAGACGCCGCGTTGCGGGCGATGGCCGAGCCTCGGCGCCTGCGCGACGTCATGATGGCGCTGCAGTTCCATCATCAGGACACTCCCGAGGCCGATGCCTGTCGGCGGCTGATGCGCTGCCTGGGCGCACGGACGATCGGCCCGCTGCTCGAAGTCCTCGCCGATGAGCCGGACATGGCGGCCCGGAAGAGCCTCGTAGACATCATATCCTCGCTTGCGTCAGGGCATGTGGGCGAGCTCGGCAGCAAGTTGAGTGACCCACGGTGGTACTTCGTGCGCAATGTCGTGAGCATCCTTGGAGCCACGCGTGACAGGTCGGTGCTCCCGCTGCTCGCGCGCACGCTGCGGCACAGCGATGTGCGTGTTCGTAGGGAGACGGTCCGTGCGGCCGCGGGCGTGCGCGACAAGCTCGCAGAGGAGATGCTGGTTGCGGCGCTCGCGGATGAGGATCCGCAGAACGTAGGGCTTGCGGCGCGCTACCTCGGCACGCTCGGTGTCCGGGAGGCGGTTCCGTCGCTTGCGACGGTCGCTCGCGGTGAGGGGCGTGGTAGTCGCGACACGGGAGCGAGGGTGGAGGCGATCGAGGCACTCGGGCGCCTCGGTACGGCCGATGCGGCAGCTGCGCTACGTGATGTCGCGAGGCAGCGCACCTTCCTGGCAGGAGGGCGGACGCGCGAGATCCGAGCTGCGGCTGAAGCTGCGCTTTCAAACCTTGGGCGCGCGACACCGTTGGGAGGTGCGTGATGGCTGATGAGCACCCGCAGGCGCAAGACGTGCGAGCTCCCCACAGCATAGTAGATGCCGGTACAGAGGAGCAGGAGCGAGAGATCGGCCGCATCACCGCCGAGATCCGTGACTCCGCGATAGGGGTACGCACGTTTACGTCGGCGCAGATAGCCCGTGCGCGTGACTTGCTTGCGCGGCTCTATGCGCTTCGCCGTGCGCGGCGCTTCTACCCGCCCGATCATCCTGCGATCGGGCAGTCATCACAGGATCTCTATGAAGTGATCGCGGCTTACCACGAAGAGGGCGTCGATGTGTCGTTGACGTTCTTCGAGGACGAAGTGCTCCTCGGGGAGCAGGCGCTTACCGAGGACAGCATGCTGTTCGATCAGCTCATTCGCGACATGGTCTCCATTGGCGCGGGGAGCGTCGGTTTCCTCAAGGGGATGTCGTTCGACGAGATGGTGCGCTTCTCGCCGGTGATCGGTGCCCGTATCGATGAGGTCGAGGGCCTCGAATGCGGGATAGCGACGCTCGCCGAGCGAGCCGAGTGCCCGCATATCGTCCTTAGCACGGTTAGCGTCGTGCGCGATGATGTCATGGTCGAGGAGGGCGACCCCCATGAGATAGCCAAGGCGACATACACCGGCACGCTCGAGCTCCTGCGCGAGCTGGAGCGCCTCATCCGATCCAATCAGACGCTCAATGTGCCGCACATCAAGAGCACCGCCCGAAGCCTTGTGGATAATATCCTCCA
>Ga0265295_1001497_pt1 | contig 40947 bp, 39 predicted proteins | sample Munlansysbiofilm_FD_192503 | JGI IMG/M metagenome (GOLD analysis project Ga0265295, IMG submission 192503) | Leachate microbial communities from a municipal landfill in Southern Ontario, Canada - Methane capture system biofilm | ecosystem: Engineered > Solid waste > Landfill > Unclassified ... | reverse complement strand
GAATGTTTCAATTTTGAATCCCTGTCTGGTTTCAGCGCCGGGCCAGTGCGCGCTCGATGCTGTCCATCATTTTGCCGCTGATATTGATATCGAAAGCCGCTTCGATCTCACGGATGCAGGTCGGACTAAATTCTAGAGTCCTCTTCTTCCTTTTGGATCACTTCGCGTGGTTCCTTGAGCTGGACCTCATGTTTGCCGGTGATCAGACGCGCACTTTTGTTGTAGGAGAGATAAGACCACAGCCAGGAGAACATCACGAAGGTGCGCCGGCGGAAGCCGATCAGGGACCAGATATGGATTATGGACCAGACCAGCCAGGCCAGAAGGCCGGAAAAGTCCCTTCCCTTGAGCGTCGCTACCGCCCGGTTGCGGCCGATGGTGGCCATGCGTCCTTTGTCATAGTAGCTGAAGGCGGGACGATGGATCGCTGTGGTTGCGGTGACCTCCCGGCGGATAATACCGGCTGCAAATTGCCCCATCTGGATTGCGGCCGGAGCGACGCCGGGGACCGATTGTTCGGTCTGTGGATCGATAAAATGGGCAAGATCGCCGACTACGAACACTTCAGGATGTCGTGGAACTGACAGATCGGGGGCCACCGTGACCCGGCCGTAGGAGTCGAGTTCGACTCCAAGGGTGGTAGCCACCGGCGAACCCTGCACCCCGGCCGCCCAGATGATATTGGCGGCCTGCAGCTGCTCATCCCCGATGACGATTTCTTGCTCACGCACATCGGTCACCAGGCTGTTGAGCCGGACCTGAACCCCCATCTCCTCAAGATCACACTTGGCTTGGTGCCCGAGATTCTCTGACATCCCCTGCAACAGGCGCTCGCCAGCCTCGACCAGGATCACCTGGGCGGTGGTGGTATCGATAAAACGGAAGTCCTGCGGGATTGAACGGGTGGCGATCTCCTGAAGGGAACCCGCCATTTCCACCCCGGTCGGCCCACCGCCAACGATGACAAAGGTCAATTTGGCCCGGCGGCTGGTCTCGTCCTGCTCCCACTCAGCTTCTTCATAGGCCAGCAACACCCGACGCCGGATTTCCAGGGCATCATCAATGGTTTTCAGCCCCGGCGCAAATTTCTGCCAGTCGTCGTGGCCGAAGTACGAATTGGTGGCGCCGACGGCCAACACCAGATAATCATAGGAGAATGCGCCGCGCGCAAAGCGCACCCGCTTGTGCGCCAAGTCGACGTCAATGAGGCGGGCAAGTCTGACTTTGACGTTTTTCTGCTTCCGCATGATATGGCGAATCGGTGAGGCGATATCGGCCGGGGAGAGCACTGCGGTGGCCACCTGGTAGAGCAGTGGTTGGAACAGGTGATGGTTCTTACAGTCGACCAGAGTGATATCGACCGGGGCTTTGGCCAAAGCCTTGGCAGCGTTAAGACCAGCAAAGCCACTGCCGATGATCAAAACCTGGGGCTGCTTTTTATTGCTGCTGTCTGATTGAGCCATCGTCTGCCTCCGCAGGGGGGATAAGATCTTGTGCACACCCAAGCTTCTGCCAACGATGCAGCATCTACTTTATCCAGGAGACATCTCCGCAACCGTGGCGCAACACCTCTATTTTGTCATCAAGCAGACTTATCACTGTAGAGGGATCTCCGCTCAGTTTACCCCCATCTATCACTATGTCCAGTTGGTCCCCGAGATCGTCCTCAATAAGGCTGGGATCTTCATATATCGGTTGCTGCGTAATATTCACACTTGTGGTCACTAGTGGGTGCCCAAGTTGGCGGACAATTTCAAGGGCAATATTATTATTCGGCATTCTGACTCCCACGGTGCGCTGCCGGGTTACGAGTAACTCCGGTACTTTGCGCGTTGCTTCAAGGACAAAGGTATACGGGCCGGGGAGATGACGCTTCATAATCTTGAAGGCAAAATTGCTCACATTCGCATAGCTGGTAATAGTCGCCAGATCAGGGCAGATAAAAGAAAAGGGTTTACGCTTATCCCGCTGTTTGATCTGATAGATTCTCTCAATCCCCTTTTTATTGTAGATGTCACACCCTATGCCATAGGTCGTATCGGTAGGATACACGATCACCCCATCCTGGCGGAGGCATTCAACCACCCGATCCAGCAGGCGTTGTTGCGGATTTTCCGGATTAATGCTCAACATCATAATATATACCGAACCCCTTCCAGTTTCTGCAGCAGGGTATAAATCCTGCGGCGTTGATCTTCACTGTGCAGCAGGGCATTGACGGAAATACAGAAATATTTCCCCCCGCTGCTGTTGCGGTGCTCAAGCCTGTCCTCCTCTAGTGCAACCACTTTATTCACGGCGGCACACACCTGTGGTGTCAAGGTTTTGCGCAATGTCGTAGGACCGAAAACCTTAAACGTGTACTCACAGGGATAAGTATGCAGTGTGTCCTGTTCCATCATGATTCCTGTTCAGAGGTGAAATATGTTGTCTGCTTTAATAAAAGCGTTATCTGTGTACGCCAGTATGCCCAAATCCACTTTCATTACGAGCTGTTACGCTCAATTCAGATACTTGGTTCCAATCCACCCTGGTGACAGGCGCAACGACCATCTGCGCAATCCGGTCTCCACTTTGAATCTCAACACAAACATCACCGTGGTTTATCAATATTATCTTGATCTCGCCACGATAATCCGCATCAATGGTGCCCGGGCTGTTTACCAGTGAAATTCCATGTTTCAATGCCAGCCCCGATCGGGGTCTGATCTGCGCTTCGAAACCTTGCGGTAGCGCGAGGGCGATCCCCGTTGCGACCAGCACCCGCTGACCCGGCTCAAGGTACAGAACCTGTTCCAGACAGGCACACAGGTCCATGCCAGCCGCTTGCTCGGTTTTATATTCAGGTATCACTGCATCCGGGTGGAGGCACTTAAGTTCTACTGCTATCTTGTTCACACCAAACCACCTTTCACCTCCATTTGCTACCATATCAACTACTTGCGTTCTACACTGCTATTTGTGCAACCATAAGTATTATTGTGCAGGGCAACCACATTGGTGTCAACCACCGGATATATCCTCCCCCACTAGATAAGAGGAAAAAGGATATGCGGCTATAACAGCAAAGTCCCTGCACATCACAGGAAGAGATGGCAGGGACTTCAGCTTATCCAAGGCGATACGCAACAGCGCTGTTGCGTATCGCCTGTCCATATTTGGAACTATTTTACCGCAGAAAATTAATCCAGTTGTTTTGCATCATCTTCCAGTGCTTCCTTAAGGGAGAGCTTGATCTTACCCTGACGGTCAACTCCGATACACTTAACCCGGACTGAAACCCCTTCACTGAGAACGTCGGTCACGTTGCGAACACGCTCTTTGGCCAGTTCGCTTATGTGAACCAGACCGTCTGTTCCGGCGTAGATCTCTACAAAGGCACCGAAATCCATAATTTTCTTCACGGTACCGTTGTAGATCTTTCCGACTTCCGCTTCCTGAGTCAGCTCACTGATCATGCGGGCTGCTTCCTGCGCCGCAGCGCCATCAGCCGATGAGATATTGATACGTCCATCATCTTCAATATCGATCCCACACCCGGTCGCTTCAATGATTGCGCGCACAGTTTTACCCCCGGCACCGATAACGGTCCGCACCTGTTCCGGTTTGACAAAAACCGTTGTGATGCGTGGGGCGTAAGGGGAAAGGTCAGCACGTGCCTCGGCGAGAGCTTCGGCCATTTTACCCAGGATATGCAGCCGGCCTTCGCGCGCCTGCTCCAGCGCTGTGTACATAATATCGCGCGTCACTCCATCTATCTTGATATCCATTTGCAGAGCTGCGATTCCACCCTCGGTTCCGGTGACCTTAAAGTCCATATCGCCCAAGTGATCTTCATCCCCAAGGATATCGGAGAGTACTGCGATATCGTCCCCCTCCTTGACGAGTCCCATTGCGATACCAGCAACAGGATTCTTGACCGGAACCCCAGCGTCCATAAGAGAAAGTGATGCACCGCAGACGGAAGCCATGGAGGATGAACCATTGGACTCAAGGATGTCGGATACAATGCGGATAGTGTAGGGGAAGTCATCGAACTCAGGCAAAACCTTGGAGATTGAGCGCTCCGCTAACATCCCGTGCCCAATTTCGCGGCGCCCAGGGAACAACCGCATGCTGGTTTCACCCACGCAAAATGGGGGAAAGTTGTAGTGCAGCATGAATTTCTTGAAATCCATCCCCTGGATATTATCAATGCGCTGCTCGTCACTTGCGGTTCCCAAGGTAGTTGCTACCAATGCCTGGGTTTCACCCCGCGTGAACAGGGCGCTACCATGGGCGCGGGGTAGAATCCCAACTTCACTACAAATCGGGCGAATCGTACTCATGTCACGTCCATCGATACGCACGCGATCCTGCAGAATCATGTGGCGGACCACACGTTTTTCCACACTCCCTATGACCGCACTGATCTCCTCCGCGCGCTCGGGGAACTCTGCGGCAAGCAGCTCTTGTACCCGTGTCCGATTTTCACTCAGGGCGGCATAACGCTCCTGCTTTACCTGCAATTTAACCGCGGCGACAACCTGCTCTTCACATACCGCTGTAACCCGCTGCTCCAGCGCAGCGTCAACTTCAGGAAGAGCAAACTCACGCTTGGTCACGCCGACAAGTCCCTGCAGTTTTTCCTGCATCTCAATCAGCGGCTGGATCGATCTGTGCCCGAAGAAGATTGCTTCGAGCATCTCATCTTCGCTGACGAGATTGGCCTCACCTTCTACCATCATAATCGCCTCGCGCGAGCCGGCGACCACAATCTCAATGTCACTTAGCTTGATCTGTTCAATGGTGGGGTTGGCAATAAACTCCCCCTCAACTCGGCCCACACGCACTGCCGCAATGGGGCCGGCAAATGGAATATTGGAGACCACAACTGATGCTGATGCTGCCAGAATCGCCAGGGTATCCGGGTCATTGATACAGTCCGCTGAGATGACTGTAGGCATAATCTGGGTCTCGTTCAGATACCCTTTAGGGAAAAGTGGGCGCATCGGGCGGTCAATAAGACGACAGATGAGGGTCTCACGCTCGGTGGAACCGCGCTCGCGGCGGAAGAAGGAGCCGGGGATCTTGCCGCTAGCGTAAAATTTTTCCTGATAGTTGACCACAAGGGGGAAAAAATCCTGGCCGGGGCGCATAGTTTTTGCCGACACGGCGGTACACAGAATCTTAGTTTCACCGTAGGTAACTACCGTGGCACCGTCAGCCTGCCGCGCCATCTTGCCGGTTTCAATGGTTAAAGGTTGGCCGTTAAATTCAATCTCTACTTTTTGATAACTCATGATTTACTCCTGCGCAGGTTTGCTGAACCTGTCTCGTGTTCTTGCTATGATAAAACGGGTTAAAAAAGGGCTGCAGGAGGTTGGCCTGAGACAGCTTCCGACCCAAAAGCATATAAAGCACACATATATTGAGCACATAAAATGCGCGCACTCTAAGTCGGAAGTCCTCTCCGGACATCCTCCCCTGCCCCAACTCTAAATGCGGCAATCCGCCATCAGGCAGACTGCCGCATTCAACATCAGGTATTAACGTCTGATTCCCAGACGGGAGATAATAGCGCGATAGCGTTCGACATCCTTTTTCTTGAGATAGTCGAGCAGACGGCGGCGTTGCCCGACAATCTTAAGCAGACCACGGCGTGAGTGGTGGTCCTTCTTATGGGTTCTGAAATGCTCGGTCAGCTCGGTAATGCGGCTAGACAGCAATGCAATCTGAACTTCGGAAGAACCGGTGTCCCCCTCCTGGATCTGAAATTCCTTAATGATTTCCTGTTTTTTTTCTGTGGCCAGCACTGTGGCATCTCCTTTCAAGCTTTAAAAACCGGCAATCCGGTTAACCTAGTGAAATACAAAGTGTTCACTATCATATCAACTACTAAACTGTAAAGCAGCATTCGTGCTGCGTTTCCACGTTCTGTGGGATGAGCGTTATACCACAGGTTTTTGGTCGCGGCAACACCACCCACCGTTTGGGCAATATTATTTATCGCACACTGGTCTTAAATTACTACCTGTTCCTGCATAAGTCGACAGCAATGACCTGTGCGCATATAGCAGCGGTCAGCCAGTCAGATTCCATCGGGAAACACCTTGTGCAGCTTAAAGTCTCCACGTTGCTCCTGCTGGTGGGCAAAATCCGGGGTAGCCACCGCCACAAGTGCCCCCGCGTGGCATAATAATACCAGCTCCGCTGCTTCATGGGCAGCATCCATTGCGCGCAGATGCTCTATGCGGGGGGGGATACCGTAACGCAGACGTTCATGCCCACTCTCAAGCAGTTCCAGCTGGGGCAAATGCGCTAACCCTTCCAGCACGGGGAGCAGGCGAAAATCACCGCTGCGCAACTCATCAAGGGAGACGAGATTTTCGCAGGAAAAAAACCCGCTGCCGGTGCGGCGGAGTGCAGCCATACAGGCACCACAGCCGAGTGCCTCCCCGATATCGTGACACAGAGTGCGAATATAGGTACCTTTCGAACACTCAATATCCAGCACAACATCAACCCCATCGCGTGCTATCAGCTCAATGCTGTGAATGAAAATCGTGCGCTTCTGGCGTTCGACCTCTTCACCCTTGCGCGCCAGGCGGTACAGGGGAACCCCATCACGCTTTAGGGCCGAAAACATCGGCGGCACCTGGGCAATCTCTCCGGTAAAAGTGCGGCAAACAGCCTCTATCTGTGGAGAGGTAAGCACTGGGACCTCCCGGTGCGCAACTACTGCTCCGGTAATGTCCTGAGAGTCGGTGACGGTTCCAAGCCGCATGGTGGCACGATAAGACTTGTTCTGCGCCGTCAGATACTCGATCAGGCGGGTGGCATTGCCGACGCCAACCAGCAACACTCCTGTCGCTAAGGGGTCCAGGGTTCCTGCATGGCCGACCCTGCGCGTATTACACGCACGCCTCACCTGCTGTACCAGCGTATGGGAACTCAGCCCCTCTGGTTTATCCAGTGCCAGAAAACCGTGCATGGATCAGGGCAGAAGCGGCTGAAGGCGCATAAATAGATCTGTTACAATTTGTGCAAGTGGGCCCCGTACTTCGGCACCAGCGGCATTATGGTGGCCACCACCGTTCAGGTCACGAGCCAGTTGCCCCACGTCAACCCTCCCCTTTGAACGCATGCTGAGCCGGTAAACATCAGGGGCAATTTCACGCAGAAATATTGCCACCTCGACACCTTGGATCGAACGGGGATAATTGACAAAACTGTCGGCCAACTCCGGGCCCGCTCCAGCAGTCTCGAACATCTGCTGGGTTGCATACATCGCCGCGATCCGCCCACATGCAGAGATCTGCAGAGTGGCAAGCGCACTGGCGAGTAAACGCAGCCGCTCCGCCTCCTGGCTCTCATACAGCCCTCCAGCCACTTTCCAAGGATCAACCCCGACCTCCACCATTTCACCGGCGACAAAAAAGGCCTCTGAGTTGGCGCTGCTGTAGTGAAATGAACCTGTATCAGAAAGAATTGCCGTATATATATTTTCGGCCACCGCTAAAGAAACAGGATGGCGCATATGCTGCAGAATCCGGTAAATGAGCACCGCAGTTGCACTGGCGCCAGTATCGACATAGTAGATATCCCCGAAGTCTTCAGAATGGGGGTGATGGTCTATGTTAATAGTCTGCGTGCAGATGCCGGTAACATCGACTTGGGTGCGCCGCAGTTCACCCGCATCAAGCACTATCCCAACGTCGTAGCGGCGCTGTGCTTCAAGCTGAGTGTGTAAAGTTTCCGCCCCAGGCAAAAAATTAAGTTTCAGCGGTACGGGATCCGCATTAAAGGCCAAAACCTCTTTACCCATCTCCCGCAACGCGTTACTCAATGCCAGGGTTGACGCCATCGCATCCCCATCCGGGGACTCATGCGCCACAACCAGAAAGGTGGAACCTTGTCGAATTGCCGTGGCAATCTGAGACAAAACCGCGCCTTCTTCTAAACTATGCGTCATCAGTTTGTATCTTTCGCAGCAGGCTTTCGATACGGTTGCCATATTCGGTAGACTCATCGTACTTGAAAGTCAGTTCCGGCACTCGGCGCAACTTGAGGCGCTTACCCAGCTCCGCGCGCAAATATGCGGCTGCGCTCACTAACCCCTGGTGCGTCTCTTTGCGCTGCTCGGCATCGGTTTCGGCAGGATTAAAGGCAGTATAGTAAATACGCGCATACTGCAAATCAGAAGTCAGATCGACAGAAGTTATAGTGACAAAGCCGACACGCGGATCGCGTACTCCGCGCAGAAGCAGATCTGAAATTTCTTTTTGAATCTGCTCCCCTACCCTGCGTGAACGTTGTGTAGTTCCCACCACTATCTCCTACAGCTCGGTTTTTGTTTCAATTATTTCATAAGTCTCAATAATATCACCTACTTTGATATCATTGTAGCGTTCAAGCCCGACACCACACTCATAACCAGCCTTAACCTCTTTAGCATCATCTTTGAACCGCTTGAGTGAGCTCAACTTCCCTTCCCAGATCACGACATCATCACGCACCAGCCGCGCCAGGGAGTTTCTGCGCACGACACCATCCTGCACTATGCCACCAGCAATGGTTCCGATTTTAGAAACACTGAAGGTTTCACGCACTTCCATGCGGCCAGAATATTTCTCTTTCAGGGTTGGAGCCAGCAGGCCCTCCATCGCCCCCCTGACATCGGCAACCGCATCGTAGATGATGCTGTACAAACGGATATCCACCCCTTCCTTCTCTGCCATAGCAGAGGCCTTGGGTTCGGGGCGGACACTGAAGCCGATGATGATAGCGTCGGAGGCTGTGGCCAGAGAAACATCGCTTTCCTTGATTCCACCTACTGCAGTGTGGACCACTAACAGACGGCACGAATCGGTGGAGAGCTTCACCAGTGCGTCCTTCAGTGCTTCGAGAGAACCCTGCACATCGGCCTTGATGATAACCTTGAGCTCCTCAACATCACCCTCCTGGATACGGGCATACAGCTGATCGAGTGAAAGTCTGCTGTGCTTGGCCAACTCAGCTTCTCTGCTCTTATGCTGGCGATGGAGGGCCACATCTTTGGAGAGTTTTTCACTCTCAACTGCGTTGATGTTATCCCCGGCTTCAGGCACACCATGTAAACCCGTAACCTCAACTGGAATGGAGGGACCAGCTTCCTGCACCTGTTCTCCACGATCGTTGATCATGGTACGCACGCGCCCGTAATGCAGCCCTGCGACAATGGGGTCCCCAATCTTCAGGGTACCGTCCTGCACCAGAACCGTTGCCACTGCACCCCGCCCTTTATCGAGGCGCGCCTCAATAATGGTGCCGCGACACCGTTTGGTGGGATCAGCTTTAAGATCGAGCACTTCAGCCTGGAGCAACACCATTTCGAGCAGACCGTCGAGGTTAGTGCGCTGTTTGGCCGACACCTCCACAAAGATGGTGTCTCCGCCCCAATCTTCCGGAACCAGCGCGAACTCCGTCAACTCCTGCTTAACCCTCTCCGGATTGGCGCTGGGTTTGTCCATTTTGTTGATCGCGACAATGATGGGCACTCCGGCAGCTTTAGCATGGCTGATAGCTTCCTTGGTCTGGGGCATAACCCCGTCATCTGCAGCTACAACCAGAATGACAATGTCGGTCACATGGGCACCGCGCAAACGCATGGCGGTAAACGCCTCGTGTCCGGGGGTATCAAGAAAAGAGATTGTCTTATCATTCACCTGCACATCATATGCACCAATATGCTGGGTAATGCCACCCGCCTCGGCATCCGCAATTTTGGCGCTGCGAATGGCATCCAGCAGGCTGGTTTTACCGTGGTCAACGTGACCCATGATCGTAACCACAGGGGGGCGTGTAGTGACATGCTCTGATACGTAGTCATCCTCTAAGGAGATGTCGTCTTCACTGTTGATGATACTCCCCTCATCAAAGGCGACGTTTTCCACTTCGTAGTTAAAATCTGCCGCCAAAATGGCCGCAGTTTCAAAATCGAGGGGATGGTTAATGGTCACCATACTGCCCTGGCGCATCAACTCCTTAATGAGGTCATTGGCCTTAACCCCCATTCTCTTGGCCAGCTCACCCACAGTGATCACATCGGTAATACGGATCTTGCGTTTAATCGCCTTGGGTATGGTAATTTCAGTCTGCCGCGCCTGCTTCTGGTTTTTTCTGTTTTTGCGGTTTCTCCCCATCTTGTCGGGTTTGTAAACTTCGACGCGTTCGCGCTTCTTCCCGCCAAAACCCTCCCCGCCGATATGATCTTTGGCGTCTTTAGCGCCCTTGGTCTTTTTACTTCTGCGGCGCTGATCCCGTCCCTTATCACTGTCCGGATCCACAGGGACATCGACAAAAGCTGGTTTGCCGCCGCCAGGGGCTGCTGCTGTTCTTTGTTCTGCAGGGGGGCGAACACCCGTATGGGCCTTGCGTTTATCCACGGCTCCAGCTGGGCGTTTGCCTCCACGCCCCGGCTGATCCTGGCGCATGGCAGATTTAGGCAACTCAACGTGCCCGATAATTTTAGCACCACCCCTGGAGGGTTGCCCCTGTTCAGGCTTCCCCATGCGCGCAGAGACGATAGAAGCAACGTGTTTGGTGGGGGCGCTACGCGGCACGCCAGGCGCCGCGGCTGGCGGCTCTGCTGCAGAAGGTGCGGCGGGTTCCTCTTCAACCGTGGCTGCTTGCTCTTTACCTGGCTCTGGGATAGAAACGGATTCTTTCGCGCTATCCGGTTGCTCTTCCGCAGCTGCGGCAGGCTTTGCCTCAGCTGCAACTGCAGCCCGAGGTGTATCCGCTTCATCAGTGAGCTCAGCAGTGAGCTCAGGCGCGGCTGGTGCAGCCGATTGTTCAGCGCCGGACACATCGGTTTCTTCCGGTTCAGGCTGCGCCTTGCGGCGTCTGCGAATCAAACCGGTACTGATACGCTCCTCAGCGTATACTTGAGGCTGTTCCCCTTCAGACGGTTGCTCGTTTGCCTCAAATTCTCTGACCGTATCTTCGTCAATAACACTCATATGGCTTTTTGCTTCAATACCTTTATCGCGTAGTCGTTTAAGAAGATCTTTGTTGGCCAGTCCCAGGCGCTGCGCCAGTTCGTAAATTCTAATTTTTGACATCAATCTTCCCCCATAACATCTATATATCGTTGCAACTCGCGCTCTAGTGCAAGTGCAAGCGAGCCCTTCCGCAACAGAACAGCACTGCGCTCCCCGCCTCCCAGAGCCTGAGTCAGTGTTTCCTTGTCCAGGCCGCGCAATACTCTGATATCGCGTGCACCCAACTGACGCAGAAGCTTATCTGCTCCAGAGGCCGACATGTCGTCTGCTACCAACACCCAAGCTACGCCGTCTGAACGCCGCAGCGCAGTAAAAATAGCCTGCTGCCCACTTACAGCCGCGCCAGATTTCCGCGCCATCCCCAACAGGGAAACAACCTTCGCAAAAATCTGTGCTCGCAACTGGCATAGAATAGCATGGACAGATGCTGCTTTACAGGAACATTTAACTCCAGGACATTTAAGCGCGCGCGCAAAAGCATTTATTTCGAGCGCACGCGCAAAGCAAGCAGCGTTACAGCAGGTGTACGCTCCCCGTCCAGGCAGTTTATGCCTGTAATCTACCAACAACGCAGCATCAGGTGAACAGACAAAGCGGAGCAAATCCTGCGCTGGGAGTTTTTTCCGGCAGGCAATGCAACTGCGCTCAGGTCCGCGGAGGCACTCAGTCACTTCCTCGCCTCAAATCTTTTCAGGCTCTGTGCTTTGAGCCTCTGGCGCTGTGCTCTCTTCTGCCACGTCAACGTCCAGTTCGTCTTCCGGCGGCGCAGGTCTTCCATCTTCGACAAAATGTCCTGCATCCTCTGTCCCAGCATCCTCTGTCCCAGCATCCTCTGCAGTAGAAGCGTCTGCGGTACCAGAGTCTGACTCAATGTCGTTTTCATCCGGGCCCTCTTCAGCCAATTCAGCAACCCGACTTTCACTTTTAATATCGATCTTCCAGCCTAAAAGCCTGGCTGCGAGACGCACATTCTGCCCCTTTTTGCCGATAGCCAGAGAAAGCTGATCATCGGGGACAATAACTTCCATCGCCTCCTCTTCGTTGTCTACATAGACCCGCGAGACTTCCGCCGGAGCCAGAGCGGAGCAGGCAAAACGCGCCATATCCGGAGACCAGGGGACAATATCAATTTTTTCACTGCGCAATTCAGATACCACGTTCTGCACCCTGGAGCCGCGCATCCCGACACAGGCTCCTACCGGATCTACATCGGGGTCGTGGGATACCACCGCAATCTTAGTGCGGCTTCCCGGCTCGCGCGCGCACGCCACGATTTCGACAATCCCTTCGGCAATCTCAGGAACTTCAGTCTTGAACAACTCAACCACCAATTGCGGATGAGCACGTGACAAAATGATCTGTGGCCCCTTGGGCGACATCTTGACTTCCGCAATATAGGCACGAACACGGTCCGTTTGGCGGTAGCTTTCCCGCGGGATCTGCTCGCGCCGCGGCAAGATGGCCTCCGCCCGGCCCAGATCGACGATCAAGTCTCCACGTTCATAGCGACGCACAATCCCGTTAACCAGTTCCCCTACCCGGCCACTGAACTCGTTGTAGATCCCCTCGCGCTCAGCCTCACGCACCTTCTGCACGATAACCTGTTTGGCGGTCTGGGCCGCGATACGGCTGAAGGTACCGGAATCCATCTTCATTCCCAGGGAATCGCCGCACTGCACATCCGGATCGATCTCTTTTGCCTCTTCTATGTCGATTTCCTTGTATGAGTCCTGAACCTCATCCACGACAACTACAAATTCAAACAGCTCTACTTCCCCGATGTCGGGGTTATAATGAGCTTCAATATCTCGGGTGTTGCGAAATTTTTTATTTGCAGCAGAAAGAACTGCCGACTCTAGGGCTTCGACCAGGATTTCCCGGTCTACCCCTTTATCTTTAACTACCTGATCGATTACGTGGTTGAGATTTACAACCATTTGTATTCTCCTATACCTGTTGCCAGCCACATCCAGTACCAATGCCGAAGCGGCCGTGCAACATCCAGCGTGTATTTGAATAAGCCCGCATTCTCACCCGCGTGCGCGCATAAAACCTGCAGAGCAATCCCGGCGGCGCATCAATTCCGTTGCAGCAATTCCGTCGCAGCAATTCCCTATATAAATGTACTTAAAATTGAGGCTCAATATTGGCCTTGTCTATCTCCTGTAGCGGGATCAAAACCTTTCCACCGGCTGAATCTGTCTGCTCTAGCTCAACATATTCGCCTTCGAGCCCAAGCAAGACGCCGCTAAAGGTTTTGCGGGTGTAGCCACGCGCATCCGGATCGGTCAAGGTTTTGGTTTTGAGCTTGATCATCTCGCCTGCAAAACGGTCAAAATCAACCCTTTTCTTCAAGGGGCGATCAAGCCCCGGCGAAGAAACTTCAAGCCGGTATGCGCCAGGCACAACATCTTCCACATCAAGCATGGTGCTGAGTTCACGACTGAAATCAGCACAGTCGTCGAGGGTGACCCCCCCCGGCTTGTCAATGTAAAGACAAAGCAACCAGTGGCGCCCCTGCTGGGTGAATGTTATATCCACCAATTCGAGCCCGAATTCTTCAATGATCGGTGCCGCAAGTCGCTCCACCTGCTTTTCTACATGTTGCGTAGGCATAATTTTATCCCGCAATCAGGTTGTACAAATTCGCTGCAATAAAAAAAGCGAGCTTTGGGCTCACTTTTAATGACGCAGACAAAAAAAGAAGACTTTAAACGCACGTACACTAACACAGCTTTTGCCCCGGCACAAGCAAAATAGCCAACACCGGCGCAGGCGCGAATGCTACAGAGTGGCTCTATAATTGCCCCCCATTTTCTTAACTACGGACTCGGCTGCCGGCTTAGCTAGCAACCCAGCTCAAGTAATGCCACAACCTCGCAGTGGTGGGTGTGGGGGAACATGTCCAGGCCACGAATGTAGTGCAGCGCATATCCTGCGGCAGTCAGGCTCTTGAGATCACGCATCAAGGTCTGTTGATCGCAGGAAACATAGACTATGCGCTTTACCCCTGTTGCGGGCAGAGCGGCGACAACCTCTTTTGCTCCCGCGCGCGGCGGATCAAGCACAACAGTGGTGGGTTTCTCTCCAGTAGTGCCAGCGCGGGCAAGAAAGTTCGCAACGTCAGCGCAGACAAAGCGGACATTCGAGATCGAAGCAAGTTCGGCATTTTTGCGCGCCTGGGCAATTGCGCCACTATTGGCTTCAACCCCGACAACTTCTCCGCCCCGGAGGGCTAGCGGCAGCGCGAAATTGCCCACCCCGCAGTATAGATCATAGATAACATCATCTATATCCGCTCCATCGCCAGCGGTGGCGAGGTTGACCACCAGCTCTACCAGCTTCCGATTCTGCGCCAGATTCACCTGGGTAAAATCGCCAGGCGCGCAGGCAAGGGCTAATCCCGCCACCCCAATATCGAGCTTGAGTTCCGCATCACCCTGAACACAAATAAGTTGTCGTTCGGGTGGCGACAACCTGTATGCCCCTCTCTTTGCCCCACCACGTCCCCTTCCACGTGAATCTTTGGGTGCTTTCTGCGCAGGACGGACAGAGACAACCACGGCCACATCCCACGTGCCCATCTGTGTTTTAAGCCAGGCGACAAAATCCTTAACATCTATCCCGGTATAGTGAATGACCAGCCGCGTGTGCACCTGGGGGTGCTCACTATCGTCAACTGCGGCATCGATCTGCTCAACGTGCGCGGCGTAGCGGGTTTTATGGAACAGGCGCTGGAGAGGGGCCAGCAGAGCGTTAAGCTGCGGATGCAGAATCAGGCATGAATCCACCCCGACAACGCGGTGCGTACCCGGACGATAGAAGCCGAGCTTGAAATAATTCTGCAGATTGCTGCATTTAAGTTGCGCCCGACAGCGGTAGCCGGCAGGGGACGCTGCTGGCAAAAAGGAATCCAGCGCCGCTGCCGCCTGCTCCCCAAGATTATGCACCAGACTCTGGTGCAACAGGCGCTGCTTCCATTCACACTGATGCGGGTAAGGGAGCATCTGCCAGTCACAGCCGCCACAGGCCCCAAAGTACATGCATGCAGGTGCAACTCTGTGCGCGGATGGACTCAGCACCGCTTCCAGCTCCGCCTTGGCGTAGCGCGCATATTCCTTACGTATCCGGTAGCGCACCCGATCTCCCGGCACACTCAAGGGGACAAACACCGCCCTGCCGTCCGGTAGCCGGCCCAGACCTGCCCCCCCATGAACCAGGGAGGTGATCTCCAGAGAAGGGGTCTCTGCCTTTGCACTGGCACTCATCTGCTCATCCACTCTGGCACGCGCCGCCCGAAAACTGTCAACCTATTTAAACCAATGCCTGTGCTCATTCTTGGCAACCTCAAAGCGTTCCGGGAAGCCGGTGCGCTGCAGATAGGGCAGAATCATCCGGGTAAATGAATCAAGCAGCTCCTGTTTGGCCAACTGCAGGCGGGAAGACTCCACCCCCATCCGCTCCAATTTCTTAAACGGATGCCAGCACCCATACCCTTCCTGGGGGAGCGCACATTGTATCTCGATACACACACGGTGGTAATCGCCGTAATAGCGCCTGGAAGTGTCAGAGTAGTTCAGTTTGAGCCCATTGGGCAGGATCTGGGTTTCAGGTAGTTCAAACATTGTCACCTCGGTCAGCGCTTCTCGGAGCAGCAAGACCCGGCGCCCTGCTCTGTAAGCCAGTCTATCTTGCTCCACAGGCCATGCAGAATACGCACGTCGCGCTCGCTGAGCCCGTTCTTACCGAAGATGCGCCGAAACGTACGCAAAATGTGGTCGGGGTTGCTTTTTTCCAGATAACCGGCTGCGGTCAGGGTGGTGCGCATATGCGCGAACATCCCTTCTACGGTAGCTCCTGTAGCCAAACACCGCGCACCTTGAACCTTGCCAAGGCCGCGCGCCCGCGCGCCTGCCAGTTCATACAGGCAGAGGCACACCGCCTGTGCCAGATTCATGGAAGGGAGCTGGGCGCAGGTGGGAATGGTTATAAAGCGCTGGCACAGATCCAGCTCTTCCGTGAGCAAGCCGCGATCTTCGCGCCCGAATACCAGCGCGGCGGGAGCGCGGTTATTCAATAGCGCCAACTCCTGTCCGACCTGATCCGGATGGATGAAATCCTCGCGGTTGCGCCCGAACCGCCTGGTTGTCGCAAAGGCGTAACAGGTGTCTGCCAGGGCATCACTCAGGCGCGAAAACACACGCGCCTGCTCAAGGATTGAACCGGCTTTAACGGCCATGCAGCGCGCTTCATCCCCAAGGTGATCGGTCTGTGGATTTACCAGGCGCAGGTCATGAAACCCGAAATTGAGCATCGCCCGGCACACTGAGCCTATATTGAGCGGTCCCTGCGGTTCTACCAGCACCACTGCGGTAGAGTTAAACCACGCAATGCCATCCATGGCATCTGCACCATCAGCGCACATGGGGAAGATAACCTTCCTGGCGCCAGCGCATAAAGCGTTTTCTGGCTGCGGCCACTTCCTCCTGCGCATAGGTGGGGGCAAACTCCACAACATGCTCGAAACGGCGCGCAAAATTAAAACTGCACCCTTTGGCATCCACCAGAACTACAGCTCCATTGCCATTGTTTTCTTTGGTGGTTATCACCACCGGCTCATCGTAACTCTCAACCGCGCCACTATCCCAGACATGAGGAACAAACGCACTTTTCTCCCAGACCCACATGTAGCGATCAAGCGCCATGGCCCGTTCGTCATTTTCCACCATAACCAGAACGCGTTTACCCTGTCCAAAAAACTCCTGCGCCAAACGGCACAACCATGGAGCGATCCCCGGATGTTCGAGCTTTATGAACTCTATTTTTGTTTTATGCATACGCTAACTCTGTATCAGACAACCATCAATACCTTCTATCTATCCACATGCATCAAGTCAGGCCAATGCTTTGCGCAGGTAGGCCGCTCCAGCTTCAAGCGCTTGGTAATTAAAAGGCAAAAAACGGTGGTTACGCTCCGGTAGAACTTCTTTGAGCGCCTCTTTTACCGTTTCCAGACGAACAGCCTTACTGTACTCGATATATGCGCCCAGCATCACCATATTCGTCAGGCGGGAATCGCCAATCTCGAGGGCCATATCATTGGCCGGGATGGACAGCACGGTAAGATCAGTGCGCGCCGCGCCGTCATCCTCAATCAGGGAGCTGTTAAGCAAAGCCAGGCCGCCTCGACGCACGCGGGGATAAAATTGCGCCATAGCCGCCGGATTCATGAGGATAGCCGCCTCCGGCTCCCCCACGACCGGCGAGCCCACCGCTCCGTCCGCCATCACGACGGTACAGTTTGCCGCGCCCCCACGTTTTTCAACCCCGTATGCCGGGAAATATGAGGCATTGTTGCCTTCAAGAATAGTCGCGTAGGCGAGCAGATTCCCGATGAGCAACACCCCCTGCCCGCCGAAACCAGCCATAAAAACATCGTGATTCATATTATTCACCTTGAGCCGAGGCGTCTTTAAAAACGCCGAGGGGGAAATATGGGATCATCTCTTCTGCCACCCGGGCATTGGCATCCACCGGTTTCATCCCCCAGTTGGTCGGACAGGTGGAAAGCACCTCGACAAAGCCGAACCGGTTATCCTGCAGCTGGGTTTGAAATGCCTTTTTAATCGCCTTCCCCGCCTGCAACACGTGTTGCGGCGTATCTACCGCCACCCGTGCCGCATATGCGGTCCCTTCAAGCCCCGCCAGCAGCTCCGTCATCCGGATAGGATAGCCGTCCTTGCCAGGATCACGCCCATATGGACTGGTGCTGGTGCGCTGATTCGGCAGGGTGGTGGGGGCCATCTGCCCACCGGTCATGCCGTAGGTGGTATTGTTCACGAAAATAACGGTGATCGGTTCCCCGCGATTGGCGCAGTGAATTATTTCGCTGGTGCCGATAGCGGCCAGATCCCCATCGCCCTGATAGGTGAACACCGGACGCTGCGGGTGCACCCGTTTTGCCCCTGTCGCCACTGCTGGTGCGCGCCCGTGAGGGGCCTCTATGACGTCAATCTCAAAATAGCCGTACAAAAACACACTGCAGCCAACCGAGGCTACCCCGATGGTCTGCCCCTGGATATCAAAAGCATCCATGGCCTGCGCCACCAGACGGTGGATAACCCCGTGCTGACACCCGGGGCAGAAGTGAGTCTGCACCTGATTGAGAGACACAGGGCGGGAAAAAACCTGTTTCATCGCTTCGACATTCTCGCTACTCATGAGCGCACCTCGCAGTGCAGACGAATCTGCGCAAAAATCTCTTCCGGGGTCGGGAGCGAACCCGCGCCGGGGGCGCGGCCATAAAACTCCACCTCAACGCCCGGCACCGCCAGACGGACATCGTCAACCATCTGCCCGGTGTTGAGCTCCACGCACAGAACCTTCTGCCCTGCGGCCGTATGGCGCTTATAAGCCATCTTGGGAAACGGAAACAACGTAATGGGGCGCAACAACCCAACCTTGTACCCCTGCTGGCGCGCAAGGCGCACTGCCGTATGCGCAATCCGCGCCGTGCTGCCGTAAGCGGTGACTACCAGTTCGGCGTCATTGAGCTCGTAGCCTGCGTAACGCACCTCTTTTTCCTGCATCTCGGCGTATTTACGGTGTAACTTGAGGTTATGCTGCTCCAGCTCCCCATCGCCGAGGTAAAGAGACTTGACCACCTTGTTGACTCCGCGCTCCCCCGGCCCGATCAGGGCCCACTCTTTGGGTGGCAGATCAGCCGGAGCCGTGTACGGATGGGGTTCGAGCGCTTCCTTCATCTGGCCGATAACTGCATCAGCCAGAATCATGGCGGGCACCCGGTAGCGATCGGACAAATCAAACGCGAGCATGGTCAAATCGTACATCTCCTGAACCGATGCCGGGGCCAGCACGATGAGGTGATACCCCCCATGCCCGCCCCCCTTGGTAGCCTGAAAATAATCTGCCTGGGAGGCGTCTATTCCCCCCAACCCAGGGCCAGAGCGGCTGATATTGACAATCAGACCCGGGCATTCGCTGCCCGCCATGTACGATATCCCCTCCTGTTTCAGAGATATCCCCGGACTGGACGACGAAGTCATGGCGCGCGCGCCGCACGCGCTGGCGCCAAGCAGCATGTTGATAGACGCGATTTCACTCTCAGCCTGGATAAACTCACCACCCAGGGCCGGCATCTCGCGCGCGATGTATTCGGGGATATCGCTCTGCGGGGTTATAGGGTAGCCAAAGTAGTAGCGACACCCGGCCTCCAGGGCCCCCATCGCCACCGCCTCGTTGCCCTTTACAAATAAACGTTTAGTCACGTGTTCCTCCGTTCGGGTCTGCCGTTCGTTTTTCCGTTCGTTTTTCCGTTCGTTTTTCCGTTCGTTTTTCCGTTCGTTTTTCCGTTCGTTTTTCCGTTCGTTTTTCCGTTCGTTTTTCCGTTCGTTTTTCCGTTCGTTTTTCCGTTCGTTTTTCCGTTCGTTTCTGCCGTTTGTTTCTGCGGCATATAATTCTCAACTCGCGGTTCCGCGCTCGCAGAATTTACAACTCACAGCCTTAGATTTCACCGGCCATTGCTGAAACAGTGGGCACATGGACGCTCTACCGCCCCCGATATACCTCGATCGCTACATCTGGGCAAACCTGCGCACAGAAGGTGCAGCCGGTACAGCGCAGCATGGCATCGGGGCCGATTACTGCGGGGAAAAACCCATGCTTGTTCAGCTCAGTACTCATTTCGATCAAATTATGCGGGCAGGCAACGACACACAACCCGCACCCCTTGCACAATTTTTCAGCAATAATAATTCTGTTAGCCACGTGCGGCTCCTTGTCGAAAAGATAAATCCAGCGTGTTTATATGTAGATAATCAGCGGACGGACTGTCGAATCTGAATCCTGCACCTTGCCCTGAAATTCAAATTCTTGGTTCCGGTAGGGTTGTCTGACCTTAAGGGTTTGTTCCTGCAGTGCCATTTCTGTAGTAAAATTACTGCATGGGGCAAACGCAGGCGCTGCAATCTAACAAATTGGCAAAACGGGAGTCAAACCAAATAAAAGAATGCGCTGCCAGCCCGTGCCATAATCTCCGTGCCAGCATAGCGGGTGGGCTGACGTGCGTGGTCTGACGGGAAGGCTCCGCTACCGCCTGCGGATTCTGGGATCAGCCAGCGCATAACCGACATCAGCCAACATATTCCCCGCCAAGGTCATCACCGCTCCAATAACCAGAATCCCCATAATCAGAGGATAATCGCGCATCATAACCCCATCGTAAAAGAGCTTCCCCATTCCGGGGATAGCAAAAATACTTTCGAAGATTACGCTCCCCCCTATCAGCCCCGGAACCGCCAGCCCCAAAATCGTTATCAGCGGCAGCAGGGCGTTGCGCAGGGCGTGTTTGCCGATCACCACCCGCTCGGAGAGCCCCTTGGCGCGCGCCGTGAGAATATAATCCTGGCGGATCACTTCGAGCATATTGGAACGCATGTAGCGTGAAAAGCCGGCCACCCCCCCTATGGCGGAGATAAATACCGGCAGAATGAGATGATGCGCGACATCGAGCACCTGTTCGACCCGGGAAAGATATTCATACCCAAAGGATTTAACCCCCGAGACCGGTACGACGCCGAGATACACCCCCAGCCAGTCCATCAGTAACAGCGCCAGCCAGAACGAAGGGGCAGCAAAACCGGCAAAAACCAGCAAGGTGGTGATCCGATCAAACCAACTGTCGCGCTTGACCGCTGCGGCTATCCCCAACGGCACTGCGGTCAGAATGATCAACCCCATAGACAGCAGATTTATAAGGAGAGTAATGGGGAGACGTTCGATTATCTTATCCCACACCGGCCGCCGATCCTGCGAAAAAGAGCGCCCGAAATCGAGCTGCACCAGGCGCTTGACCCATGTACCGTACTGCACCAGCAGCGGCTTATCCAAGCCATACTCCGTGCGCAGACGTTCTTTCAATTCGGTACTCGCCTCCGGATTCATCTCGGTCTGCAGATCGGTTGGTTCCCCCGGCGCGAGGTGAATAACCACAAACGAGATCAGGGTGATCCCCACCAGCAGCGGCACCATCTGCGCCAGTTTTTTTATGATATGGATTAACATTGATACCGCTCCTCAGCCATTGACACCAACCCGCGCTTTAGCTTCAGCGTTCATACTTCTGTTGACTCTGCGGCACATACCACTTCTCGAAGTTATACATAATTCCGGCGGGTGCTTCTTTAATCCCGTGAAACCGCCGCGCCACCACCGGCAGGGCGTCAGGCACATACAAAAAAGTGTAGGGGACATCTTCGGCAAGTATCTGCTGCAACTTATAATAGATGGGCTTGCGTTGTTCAATATCGAGAACACGCCGTCCCTGTTCGAGCAACCGGTCAACTTCCGGGTTGCAGTAGGCGATAAAATTCAGCTCCTGCGCCCCGGTTTTGCTTGAATGCCAGATATTGTACCCATCCGGATCAACGGGAATGGTCCAGCCCAGAATAGTGGCATCAAAATTCCCCGGCTGGATAAACTCCTTCAGGAATGAAGCCCACTCGATCACGCGCAGCTTGACCTCGATCCCCACCTCCTGCAGGCGGCGCTGAATAATTTCCCCCGCCTTGATCCGCTGGTCATTTCCCTGGTTGGTCACAATAGTGAACGCCAGCTTCTGCCCCTCTTTCTGCCGGATCTTATCCGTACCGCTGCTCTTCCACCCTGCTGCATCCAGCAGAGCGCGGGCCTTGTCCGGGGCGTAGAGATAGCGCTGCACATCGGGGTTGTACGGCCAGCTGCCGGGTTTGTACGGCCCGGTGGCCGGTTGCCCCAGCCCCAGCAGAACCCCGTCGACAATCTCCTGCTTGTCGATGGCATACGATATAGCCTGACGCACCCGTTTATCCTGAAACATGGGTTTGCGCAGATTGTACCCCAGATATGTATACACAAAGGCCGGATAGCGGAACTTGTTGAAGCGGCGGCTAAACGCAGGAGTGTCGGTCTGGCGCGCGTACTGCAATGGGGTAAGCCCCATGTAATCAAGCCCACCGGATTGAAGCTCCAGAAACATGGTGGTGGTATCCGGCACAATGCTGTACACGATGCGCTTGATGTATGGAGCACCACCGAAATAATCCTCGTTGCGTTCCAGCACAATCCTTTCGCCCGGCTCCCATTTCACAAAGCGAAATGGCCCGGTTCCGATCGGGCTCCGCGCCAGCGCGGAGGTGGTGATATCCTCCCCGGCAAGCAGGTGGGCCGGACATATCCCCATGGCCCAGCTCACCAGCGCCGGTGCCAGCGGCTCTGCGTAACGCACCTTGAATGTATACGGGTCGGGAGTGCTCGCATGTTCCACCTGTTTGTAGCGATCGGCATACGCCGTCGGGGTTTTCGGGTCGATCATCAGGCGGTAGGTGAACATCACATCCGCTGCGGTGAAAGGTTCTCCATCATGCCAGGTCACGCCGCGGCGCAGATGGAAGGTGATCTCTCGCCCGTCGGCGGAAACATCCCAGGACTCGGCCAGATCACCCACCAGGCGCATATCCTTATCATAACGGATCAAGCCATTGTACACATGCCCGATTATGGCGGAAGATGACGCATCAGAGGCCAGGGGGGCAAGCAGATTGGTGGCATCGCCGATGGTGCCCATTATAATGGTGTCTCCGTAGGCTACGGCGGTGTCGGTATCACTTTCTACCGCAGTGGTGCGGTTTTCACGGCAGCCGTTCACACCCAGCGTCAGGAATAGGATTAGTACCAGCCTGGGCAGCAGACCGGGCAACAATCTGAGCGCGCCCATGGCGGGATGGATGGCGAAAATACCGGGTTTCATCAGATCTCCTCCAGGGGAATCACCGCAGTTCCAGAGCGTGGTTCAAGCAGAAAAAGTTCGGGATCAATAGCGGGATTAAGTTGCAAATCCTCAAGCTTCAGTTCGAGCCGAAGATTCTGCTCGTGCATACTAAGTATCATGGTGCGTGGGAATGTTGCCATTCCATCGGCATGCGTGATACCATCGGTGACCACGTGAGTGGGTTTGGCATCCAGATAGTCAAGGCGGAAAACTTCATGCCCCAGCTGGCGATACGCAATACTCTCCACCCCTGCAGGGGTAAAACAGACCACATAATCTTCCTGCGCCGCGAGGGTGAATATCAAACTGTTACCCGCCCCTTTTTCAACCTCCGCCAGTTGCATCACCCCTGGTGGCAGGCGCTGCAGCAGCAACGCCACCATATCGGCCGGCATCAAGGGCACATAGGCAAAGCGCTCCATCCGTGCGCGCGTTGCCAGGCCCCGATACAGCGCATCGCGGCTCGGGACATAGGCCTCCATCCAGGCACCATCGGCCACAAGGAGCGCCACCATCCTCCCCATAAAATTATACACCTCGGCCCGCAACAAAGAGGGCGCTTGAATATGGAGCGCCTGGGTGGAGCTCTGGCGCTCTTTCCCGCGCCTGAAACGCACCTGCGCCAGCGCCTGCATGCTCTCATACTGGTATGCGCGCGCTAAAATTCTGTCCATCTGCGCGGAGCTGAGTTCGTGCTGAGGTACATCCGGTGCGGGGTGAGGGACAGTCACGCTACAACCGGCGCTTAAGAGCACAAGCATGAGCAGGACACCCAGGCACCAGTATGGGGGAATATACCGGCGGCGCGTCTTTTCTGCTATCTCAGCTATATTGGCAGCAGTGCTGGCAACGCTTTGGGGGATCATGGCGCTTGGCATTCCGGAGTACTTTCTTCACATACAAGATTAAGTTTCTGCTTTAACTCATTGTTATCAGGCTGAATACGCAGCGCTTCGAGATATGCCGCTCTGGCCTGTCCCGGATAGTGCATAGCGGCATGGACATCACCTAAATGCTCAAGTATCTGCGCATCGTCCGGCAGCAAAAGGTGCGCCTGCTGGAGCTGCTCCAGCGCTGCCGCATAGCGCTCCAGCTTAAAATAAATCCAGCCCAGGGTATCGTAATACGCCGCCCGCTGTTCCAACCGCAGCGCGCGCTGCACCAAATCTACGGCGCGTTCAAGCTGCTGCCCGCTCTGGGCGTAGAGAAACGCCAGATTGTTCAGCGCTTCGGCGTGCTCAGGCTGCAGCCGAACAACCTGTTCCAGATAACGCACTGCGGCCGGATGATCTCCGCTGACGGCATACAGCAAGCCCAGGTGATAGGCAAGATTCCCATCATCCGGATATAGATTCAGACCTCGCAACAGCGCATCTTCTGCGGCTGGGGTGTCTTGCTCAAGGAGATACAGATAACTCAACTTCTGATATATGAAGGGCCGGAATGATGGATCGAGTGCTGCGTCAGCTGGGGCAACTATCCCCCCTTCGAGCACCGCCTCCAAGGCGGCGGTGGCGTCCTGATTATACCCCACCACATGATACAACCCCGCCAGATGAAGGAGCGCCGATACGTACTCTTGTTGCTCTGGATCTATCTGCTGAAACGCGGCCATAGCTGCATACCATTGCTGTTGGCGCTCATGCGCCTCACCCAGCCAGTGCCATGCCAACCCACTGAATTCGAGCGCTTCCGCCGCTGCACGCAGCGCAGGCACCGCCTCGGCGTACTCTCCCTGACGCAACAGAGAATATCCGTACATTAACCGCATAGGTGCGTTTTCCTGCTGCGCCAGTGCAGTGCGCAAGATGTTCGCCGCCGCAGCATGATCTTCCAAATTGAGCAACAGCTGCGCCTGCAGATATTCAAACTCCAGCCTGTTGTCTCCAAGTGTTGCAGCTGCACTGCGATAGAGATTCAAAGCCCGGGTGAAATATTCCTGCTGTTCCAATACCTGACCGAGTTCAAAGTATGCATGGGGGTCATTTGGCGCCAGATCTATCAGGGTCTGGAAGGTCTTTTCCGCTTCGCTCCAGTGCTGCTGGCGTTTTTGAATCCGCCCCAATTGCAACAGCACCGCCTCAGTTTCCGGCTGAACATACAAAAAACGCTGCAGCTCACGGGCAGCGCGCGCATAATCCTGCTGTTCCATATACAACATGCTCATCCGCAGATGCAGCCGAATCAAGTCCGGATATGCCGCAAAAACCTCCTCAATCTGCATCAACGCCGCTGCAGGGTCCCCCTCGGCCTGGAGAACTTCTGCCAGCAGCAAGCGGGCGGGCAGGTAGTCGGGCTGCAGTTCCAGTGCGCATTCAATATGGGTGCGCGCCTGCAGATATTCGCCCTGGCCCAAATTCACATACGAACGGGCAGCATGGTGACATGCGAGCACCGCTGGCTCGGCACCTCTATCAGTGCAGTTGGCGCAGATCTGCGCACCAGAAACATAGGGCAAAATCTGCTCCGGGCCAAGCCAGGTGAGCAAAAACTCCCTATATGCGGTCTGCGCTTCATCATATGCCTGCGGTGAGGGGTGAATATCTTCACACAGTGTCATGCTACATGTTCCAGTAGCTGACGCTTCATTTGTCGCCCCCCTATCAGCTTCCCTCATGGGGGCTGAACAGCCCCAGAGCAACAGCAGAAGCAGAAACATACCGCTGCGGATACATACCCTGCGCACGGCGGTAACGGGGTACCGCTTAGAAAATAGATGAAAACATGAATGGAGATATGCATGGAGATGTGGCTGCCCACACCTGTTCAGAGGGGCAGAGTGCGGCAATGAATCTGGAGTCAACCTCATGATTTTAAAACACCTTCTTGCAACCGTAAGTTGCCAAAACACAAGCAATAATTCCGCCCACATCGGGTCATTTAACGCCGTGTGTACGCGTTTAAACTTGACCACAACCCTTGCGCGTGGCTAGTATCGAACCGCATTTAATCCCGGCACAGCCACCGCCATAAAAACGCATGCCACCTCCGTTCCTGATAGCAAGACCCCCCAACGGAGCCCAAGCAGAACATAAATGGAGCATATTCATGGCCATAGCCACAAAAATACAGACATGCATTGAACAATCATCCTGGATTCGCAAGATGTTTGAAGAGGGTGACCGCATGCGCCAGCAATTCGGTGCGCAGAACGTGTTTGATTTCACCATCGGCAACCCTGCAGTCGAGCCCCCGGCCGCGTTTAAAGCCGCCTTGCAGGAGCTGGCCAACAATCCCATCGTGGGGATGCATCGCTACATGAGTAACGCCGGTTACCCGGAAACCAGAACAGCGGTGGCACAACACCTGAGTAAAACCAGCACGCATCCGCTACAGGCAGAACATATCATCATGACCTGTGGAGCCGGTGGGGCGCTGAACGTAGCGTTGAAAACCATCCTCAATCCGGGTGAGGAAGTGCTTATTCTGGCACCATACTTTGTCGAATATAAATTTTACATCGACAACCACGGCGGCATTCCGGTTGTGGTCAACACCTGTGCCGCCACATTTTTACCCGACGTAAAGGCGATAGCGCGCGCCATCACCCCGCGCACCCGGGCGCTTATCCTCAACTCTCCCAACAACCCCACCGGGGTGATATATCCGGCGGCGGTTCTGGACGAAATACATGCTGTCCTGCAGGAAAAACAGCGCGAGTTCGGCACCACCATCTATGTTATCTCTGACGAACCCTACGCAAGACTAGCATATGACAATTCTACGGTGCCATGTATTTTCAACCACGTAACCAATTCGGTGGTGGCGACCTCCCACTCCAAGGATCTGGCCCTGCCGGGGGAGCGCATCGGCTACCTGGCGCTGAACCCGGCCATGGAAGAGGTGCAGACCTTCATCGAAGGGGCGATCTTCAGCAACCGCGTGCTGGGGTTTGTAAATGCGTCGGCGCTGATGCAGCGTCTGATAACGGGGTTGCAAGAAGAAAGTGTGGATATTGCCGCCTACGCCCAAAAGCGCGACCTGCTCTATACCCGCCTCAGTAGCTTAGGCTTCAAGATGGTCAAGCCTGCAGGTGGGTTTTACCTGTTCCCACAAGCGCCGCTTAGCGATGATGTCGCCTTTGTAAAAATGGCGCAGGAAGAAAAAATCCTCCTCGTTCCGGGGCGTGGCTTCGGCGCACCCGGATATTTTCGCATTGCCTATTGTATCGATCTGGACATTATCGAGCGCAGCATTCCAGCGTGGGAGCGTCTGGCACACAAAGTGGGAATAAAAAAAAACTAAAAATCAGTATCAATCACAGGTGACAAAAAGCATAATGTCGCTATAATTACAGGCATAAGCCGCAAGCGTAAATGGCTGCCTTAATTGGCTAAGTGCTGGATTGATCTGGAACCGCACATATTAAAGTACAAATCTGCACATAAATTTTTCTCTCCGGGGCTGAACTCTGCACATGCAGACCAGACCGTGGGAAGAGACGTCAGGCCGAAACCTGCACCACCTAAGTACTGGTAAAAGTACTGGCGTAACGTTTCACCCTGACAAACGTTTTACCGCATCAAGATCAGCCACATCATATCAAAGTGGAACAGCGCGTGAATCATATCCGCCTGTTCCACCAGGGCAGCGCGCATTCGAACGCAGAGTGGATTGGCCTGACTACGGACTGGACTCCGGGCCCTCCTGCTGAAACATGCGCCACACAATTCAATTTTCCGTTCCTGTATTCAAGAGGATGCAGAACGACGTATGCAGTTGAGCGAAATTCGCTGCAACAGCAGAAGGTATTACATGGGTAAAAAAATGTTGATCAACGCAACGCTCTCAGGAGAAGGGCGCGTTGCCATTGTTGAGGATGGACTTCTCACCGAACTCGATATCGAAGTAGCAGGAAGCGAAAACACCAAAGGAAATATCTACAAGGCTGAGGTGGTCCGCATCGAACCGGGGTTACAGGCGGCCTTTGTCAATTACGGAGCACACCGCCACGGATTTTTGCAGATTGGCGACATCCACCCCGATCTATGGTCTGCCCGTAATGGCGCCAGCAAACAGCGCCCTCCCATCAATGAAATCCTCCGCCGCGGGCAGAAAATTCTGGTTCAGGTGGTAAAAGAGGAGCGCAGCACCAAGGGGGCAGCGGTAACCACAGAGCTCTCCCTCGCCGGACGCTATATGGTGTTAATGGCCAACAGCAGATCGCGGGGCATCTCGCGCAAAATCGAAAAAGACTCCACCAGAAAAAAAATAAAAGAAACCCTCAAGGAACTCGATTTCCCCGACGAGATGGGCTACATCATCCGCACCGCCGCCATAGACCAGCCCCCGGAAGAACTCAAGCGCGACTTCAACTACCTGTTCAACATCTACAAAGATATCATTGCCCAGGCAGAAAACGCCACCGCTCCGGCACTGATCTACCAGGAATCAAGCCTGGTTCTGCGCAGCGTTCGAGATTACTTCACCCCGGATATGGACGAAGTCCTTATCGACGACAAAGAGGTCTTTCGGCAAACGCGCGAATTCTTCAAAACAGTGATGCCCGACCAGGTCAAACTGGTCAAACTGCACCAGGAGCGGCGCCCTATCTTCTCCCGCTATCAGATCGAAGAACAGATTGCCCAACTGGCGAGCAACTCGGTCACTCTACCGTCCGGGGGTTCCATTGTTCTGGATCAAACCGAAGCATTGGTGGCTATCGACGTCAACTCGGGCAAGGTTTCCAGTGAACAGAATATTGAAGCGACCGCGTGTCTGGTCAACGTTGAAGCCGCCACCGAGATCGCACGCCAACTGCGCCTGCGCGACTTAGGCGGGCTGATCGTCATCGACTTCATCGATATGCGCCAGCGCAAGAACGCACGCAAGGTGGAAAAAACCCTCGAACAGGCGCTGAAACAGGATAAAGCCAGAGTAACCCAGGGGCGCATAAGCCCCCTGTTCGGACTCTTAGAGATGAGCCGGCAGCGGATAAAGCCAAACTTAGGCGCGGCGTCCTACAGCAGTTGCCCTCACTGCAACGGCAGTGGTCTGGTACGCAGCAGCGAATCCCGCGCTATCGGCCTGCTGCGCCGGATTCAGGCCGGTACCGCCAAGGGGAAAATAGAAAAAGTTGTCGCGACGGTGGCCATCGATGTCGGCATCACGCTGCTGAATCAAAAACGCGCAGAGTTGCGCGATCTGGAGCTGCAGCAAAACATCAACGTGTGGATAAACCCCAGACCGGACTTCCTCCCTGACCAGGTTGAGCTCGACTTCATCAAAGATGCTGGAGAGCAGGAAAATGGCGCTGGAGAGCAAAAAGCGCTGGTGGATGTAAACTTCGCGGATCGCAGCAAAGATTTTGACTTCAGCGATACTGACACCGCCGCTGCCGGAGTTGATGCCGCAACAAACGATGCTGGCGCCCAAAACGGGTCACATGTCAGAGTAGATGGCGAGGCCTCCTCCGCTGATTCGAGCAAAAACCTGGCGGATGAAAAACAAACAGAGCCTCATTCTCAGCCGCAGCACCCCCGCCGCTCCAGGCCAGCACGCCAGAGACGCCCGCGCACCAGCGCCAGTGACCGGAACAAAGAAAATACCGCGCACTCCGCAGCGGCTGAAACACAGGCCAAAACACCAGCTGAAGCAGGGCAGTCACAGGGACACGAACTGGCTACCGCCGCAGATAAGCACGCCACAAAACAGAACGTTACCTCACCCACAGAGGCAGCAACACCAAAAGATGCGCCGCAAGAAAAGAGCACAAGCGCTGCCTCCAACGCTTCCCGTACCTCAACCGCAGCTGCAACAAGCACTGCTCCTGCAGCTGCGATTAGTAGCGGCGAAGATGCAACCACCGCGGACAAAAACGCCAACGCGAGGAAGACGGAGGGAGCACAAACCCAAGACGCCGCTGCGGATGCCGTTGTTGAAAAACCCAAACGCAGACGCGCCCCCAGACGCCCCGCAGCAAAGAGAAAAGAAACCCCTGCCCCTGAAACTGCTGCAGCAGGGGAGAAAAAACCACAACCAAACGAGGCAACTCCAGCCAAACCCGCTGCAGCGCCACCTGAATCTACCCCTGCCCCAACTGCACCTGCACCCGCTGCGGCACCGGCCAAAACCGACTCCGCGCCTGCTTCAGTACCTACTGCAGAACCGGCACCCACGCAAACGGCTCAACCCGCAGCCCCCGCACCAAAAGACAAGCCCGCGCCAGAGCGCAAACCGCGCACCGCCGCCAAGTCAAGCGCCTCAAGACGGAGTACCAGCAAAAAAGGGGCAGACTCCCAAAAAGGGGCAGACTCCGCTGTAGCGCCAGAACCAGAAGCTGAAAAAAATGCGGAAGAGAAAAAAACGCCCCGCCGCAGAACCACCGCCGCGCGGAGCAGGACAACTGCAAGCAAAACCAAAACCGCCGCCGCTAAGGTTGAAGCAGCCGCTGCAGATACAACCACTGCCTCACCTGCCGCAACTGCTGGCGTAGCTACAGAAGAAAAAACGGCAGTAAAACGGGCACCGCGCCGCACCACAACCAGACGCAAGCCTGCCGCTGCACAGTCCACTGCGGCTGAGACAAATGCAACAGAGGCAGACACCACCGCAAAGGACACCACGCTGCCAACAAAAGCGCCGGCGCCAACGCAGAAGTCGGAGCCGCCCCGCGATACAGCGGCACCCAAACCAGCAGCCAAACCTGCGGCCGCGCAGACAAGCGAAGATGATGCGTAACCACCTGCTGACAGCCTCCCATTGGTTGCAAACATAAAAAATATGCCTCAATCACACCGCCCCAGAAAACGCTTCGGGCAGAATTTTCTGCACGACCAGAATATTATCCGCGCCATTGTTGCAGCGGCGAAGCTGGAACAAGGCGACAAGGTGGTCGAAATTGGTCCTGGGCGCGGTGCGCTGACCCATGTCATCGCACCTGTCGTAGCCGAAATGCACTTAATGGAGATTGACCGGGATCTGGCGGCCAGATGGGAGTCACAGCAATACCCTGGCGTGCACGTCCACACCGCAGACGCCCTCAAACTCGACTGGAATACACTGCTGTGTGCGCCACCGTACAAATTGGTGGCGAACCTCCCCTACAACATCTCCAGCCAGGTCCTGTTCAAGGTTATTGAGCATCGCCACCTGTTTTCTACCCTGGTGCTGATGTTTCAAAAAGAGGTAGCACAGCGGCTGCGCGCCCAAGCAGGAACAAAAAATTACGGCATCTTGACAGTGCTGTGCCACCTGTGGTTCGATGTCGACCCGGTTATCCACGTCGGGCCGCAGGCGTTCACTCCGCAACCAAAGGTGGATTCTGAAGTGGTGCGCTTCTGCCGCCGTGCGGAGCCACGCGCGCGGGTAGCAGAACCACAGTTTTTTATCCAGGTGGTAAAGGCCGCCTTTGCACAGCGACGCAAGACACTGCGCAACTCACTGCAAAGTCAGGGATTTACCGCTGCAGACATCGATGCGGCAGCCAGCCACATCGGTCTTGATCTGCAGCGCCGCGGTGAAACCCTGAGTCCGATGGAATTTGCCGCTTTATCGAACACCTTATATGAAATAGTATCTCAAACCGTGCATTCTGCTTAAATCTGCACATTTGAATCTGCCTTTGTGGCTCATAACATCATTCCCCCCCCTTACGGCAACAAGTATTTTGCCTGTAAACCCCCAATGTTCAGGAGAAGATCAGTGCAGGAAAAAACGCTTACAGTAAACGGAACCCCCATCAGTCATTTCGACTTTATGAACGCCATCCAAAGCTACTCCATGGAACTGTACCGTAAAACCGCAGACCAGCTCAGCGCCGAAGAGCAGGAAAAAGTGCAGGGAATAGCGGTTGAACGCATCATCGCCCGCGAACTCATCTTTCAGCAGGCCCTGGCTGAAGGAGTTGTGGCAGACGACGCACAGATTCAGCAGGAAACCGCCAAAGTGATGCAGAACTTCCCCAGCGAAGAGGAATTCTATGCCACGTTGGAAAAAGCGGGGGTGGACAAAGAGGCGTACTATCGCATGATTCGCCAGGATCTATCCGTCAATATGCTCACCGATCAGAAACTAGCTGACGCGCAAGATGCCAGCGAGGATGAGATCAAGGCGTTCTATGCCGCACACCCAGATAAAATGGAAAAACCCGCCATGATAAAAGCGAGTCATATTCTGGTTAAAGCTGAAGAGGAGAACCCAACCCAGGCTGCGGCTAAAGCAGCTGAGCTCAAGGAGAAACTTGCCAACGGCGCGGACTTCGCCGCTCTCGCGCAGGAACACTCTGCCTGCCCCAGCGGCACCAAGGGGGGAGATCTGGGATTTTTTGCCCCCGGCTCCATGGTTAAGTCCTTTGAAGAGGCCGCTTTCGCCCTCAAACCCGGCGAGATAAGTGATGTGGTTTCAACCCAGTTTGGGCTCCATCTCATCAAGGTCACCGACACCCAGGAACCACATAAACTTGAGTATGAAGAAGCCAAACCGCAGATTGCCCAATTCCTGAAGGAACAGAACGGCGCCAAACTCCTGCAGGAATGGGTCGAAGGGTTGAAAAAAGAGGCTACGATTGATTTCAGCGCCTGAACAAGAGGCCCCTGGTGCAGATAAAGCCTGAAGCCAGTCTGGGACATACGCTGTTCGACAATGCAGCTCTGCGTTGGTTGGCCCACACGGCCGCCGCAGAGCTGCAGGTTTATGTAGTGGGGGGGAGCATCCGCGACCACCTGCTTCAACGCCCCTGCGCTGATATCGACCTCGTAAGCGTCCAGGATCCAACCCCCCTTGCCAAAGCGCTGGCGCGTGAATTCAATGGCCACTGGTTCTGGCTCGACCAGCAGCGTGGCTACAGCCGGGTAGTGCTTCCGAAACCGCACCCCTGTCAGTTTGACTTCTCCCCCCTGCGCGCCCAGACTCTGGCCGCTGACTTAGCGTTGCGTGACTTTACCATCAACGCCATGGCCGTGGACCTGAAAGAGTTTGACCTGAAAGGGTTTGATCCGGGACACCCCAACTCCAAGGCGGCGTCTCTTTCTGCGCATGCTCCTCCTTTGCCGCAAATATCCATTATTGACCCCTCAGGCGGACAACAGGATTTAAACAATAAACGGCTGCATCTGTGCTCTGCCACCGTCCTGGAAGATGATCCACTGCGGGTCCTCAAGGGGCTGCGTCACTGCGCCACTCTTGGGTTCAGCCTCAGCCTCGAAACCCGTAAAGCCGCCACCCTGGCCGCGTCCGCTTTAATAAACGTGGCCCCTGAGCGGATCCGCAGTGAATTTGCATCCATGTTCAGTGCCACAGAGCTGCCCACCCTGGGTTATGCTCTGAGCGAGCTCTACCGCTGTGGCATCGATACCGCCTTGTCCTTGCCTCCTGCCACCCCGGAACATCTGCAGGGGCATATTATCCCCGCCCTTGAGCAGGGCTTCAACGCACTGGAACGCTGCGCACACATCCCCTACATGGCGCAGCGCATCCACTGGCCCGCCGGGGACGAATTCAGCTTCGCCAGCCTCGGATTATTCGCCACCTATCTGCGGAGCGCCAGTCTTCAGCGCCCGGACCCTGCGCCACCAGCAGCAGCATGCACCCACGCCGCAGCGGCATTAAAACTGAGCCACAAGGGGCAAGCATGGCTGAACTGGTTTCTGCACTGCCCTGCCGCTATCCTGTCACAACTGGAACAGCTGCCACCGCGGCGCTATCCCCGCCGCGCCCTGCTTTACCTGACACACCTCAAAGCTCCGTTGCCCCACGCCCTCTTTGCCTTGGCGTTCTTCTGTACCACCGAATATGAAGTTGACCTGCTGGCAGAGCTACACCAGGTCTTTGCCTTATGCAGTAAAGATGGGCGCATCTCCCCGCTGCTCAGCGGGGCTGCCATCCAGCGCAAATATCCCCAAATACAGGGAAAAGAGCTGGGGGTATGTCTGGCGCAATTGAATAACGCAGAACGCACCGGCACAATAACCTCCAGCGCAGAGGGGTGGGAATGGGTGAAAAAGTATGCTGCAACAATTAGGAGTGGCATATAGGAGTGGCATATAGGAGTGGCATATAGGAGTGGCATATAGGAGTGGCATATAGGTGGTGCGATGGGGGTGGTATCTTTTTACGAATTGACATCGAACCATATTCGGTTTAAATTTGGTCTAAACCTAACCACAGGAGCCGATGATGAAACTAGCAGAGCAAATAAAACCTATCAGCTATTTAAAAGCACACGCCGCTGAAATTATTCGCATAATGACAGAGCAACGCGAGCCGATGATCATTACCCAAAACGGTGAAGCTAAAGTAGTTATTCAAGATATTGAAAGCTACGAAAAAACCCAACAAACAATGGCCTTATTGAAAATCATGGCGTTAGGCAACACGCAAATTACGCAAGGGAATGTGCAACCCGCAACAGCCGTTTTTCAGCGCCTGCGTAACAAAAAAACAATATAGCCATGCCAGGTGCTACGCTATTCAAGGTCATATTTACGGATGACGCGGTGGATGATCTGGAACAACTGTACCACTACATTACCCGGCACGATGTTGATGGCAAAGCAGACGATGTTGATGGCAAAGCAGACTATGTACTGGATCAGCTTGAAGCCTGTGTCGCACAGTTGGGGCAAAATCCAAGGCGTGGCACGTTCCCTCCCGAACTGATCACCTTGGGAATCCGTGACTTTCGCGAAATATTTTTCAAGCCTTACCGCATCATTTACCGCATCATCAGTGAGAATATCTATATTATGCTGATTGCCGATGGCCGCCGCGATATGGAAACCCTTCTGCAAAGACGACTGCTGCGACATTAAAAGCAGAACCGAAGTTCACAAAGACCATTGCGTTATCAGCATGGTGACCATCTGCAGAAATGGCTGTTTTTCGGTGGAACGAGGAGCAGACAGGGTTGGTGGCAATGTTGGTTCTAAAAGGAAGCAGGCGATCTCGTCTGGTTAGTGCCCTATTGCCGGCAATATCAGTCCGACAAGTAATATGTCACGGTAGAAACTACCCTTACTTTTTTAATATGCGGATTGTTTTTATCTCTGGCATTAATACTGAACTGTCCCTGCGAGGCTGTTTTGATTTTACCTAACGTACTCTTCGAGTCAGACGCAAACTTTTCCGCCACCTCGCGTGCTTTTTTTGTCGCTTCCTCAATCATTTCCGGCTTTACTTCATTCAGCCGGGTGAAAAGATATTCCGTTTGTGACTCATAATTCCCGCCGGTAAAAACAATTCCCTGTTTGCCCAGCTCCGACAATGAACCCATTATGTTTCGCACCGAACCTATGTTTTTGGAGTAAACCGTTACGGTCTGGATTGCTGTGTATCGAAATTCCGCCTTCTCCTGCCCCCCATACTGTTGCGCCAATTTATCTGTAATTGAAGGGGGCGCAAAGGTTATTTCTTCTTTACTGACACCGCTCTTTTCGAGAAACAATTTTATCTTGTCCGTGCTGTGCTCAATCGCTTCATAAAGTTCTTCGAGTTTATTCCCGGTCTCAGTAAACTGAATAGGCCAAATAACAATATCCGCTTCGAATTCTCTTTCCGACAATCCTTTTACGGTGACGGTACGCTCATACTCCTTATATTTTATAGCGGTGTTCCCCAAAAGATACCCCAGTGAGGTCAAGCCAAGAAATATACACAACCCCAGTATCAACGCACTTATTTTGCAATTTTCCAGCATCTGACTCTCCCTTCAACGTTACGGCATACGAGTTAAGCAAACCTTCCATTGCGCCCAAGGTTTTTATTTATACCCATTTTTTCATCCTGCGCAGAATAGAAATAATGCTAATTACCGGTAGATTTGTATCCATACCTCTATTCGTCCAGGAAACAGGCCGGATCCTTTGCCGTGAAGGGGTCCTGCCCGTAGCCGTAGGTTACGGCCGGGCACCCGCCACACACCGGGCGTAGCCTGCAGTCGATACATGCACCAGAGCCGCGCCGGTATGCTTTGGCTTTTTCGGCGAAATAGATCTCTTCCAGGCTATTGTGCAGAATATTACCGATAGGTGAGGGGTATTTGCGACACGCATGAACCTCGCCACTAGGCAGCAGGGAGACAAAATTAAACGCCGCGCCACAGCCGAATCCGGTGCAACCACCGAAAAGATCCAACCCCTGCAGATCTCGCTCAATGTTGATTAGATTATCTTTCATAGCCAGTATCGGGTTCTCGCGGCACGCCGCCAGATAGTCTTTGACGAATGCCTGATAGTTTGCCTGTTGCGCACACTGCAGTGCGGCGCCCTCTCCTACCATGGAGAGCCGATTGTATGTGAACAGGTCAACGCGCTCGCGCAACTCCTGTGCCAGAGGGAGAACTTGATCCAGGTTGTCCTGGGTCAGAGTCAGCATCACCATAGCATAGACTTCTCTCCTTTTGAGCAGATCCAGAAAGTCCATAACCGCCCTGTAGTTACCCGCTCCCCTGATATAATCGTTGTGCGGTTCCAGCCCTTCCAGGCTCACCTGATAAAAAACCGGTTTTTCAATTTCCAGGATCTGCGCCAGGCTATGTTCACTTACCGGATTCCCCAGGATTGCCGGAGTCAGGTTGCGTTCTACCGCGGCGTGGTAGAGCGCCACAAAGGATGGATGCAAAAACGGGTTGCCGCCGGAGAACGACACCTGCCCTGCCACATGCTGGCGGCGACAGAAATCGCGCATCTGCTCCAGAATTGTTACCCCCTGAGCAAAGCTCACATCCTCCAGCGCACTACGATCATAACAATGGCGACAGTTCAGATCACAGCGCTGGGTGATATGCCATTGCAGAGTAAAAGCTTCGGCGCTAAGAAAATGCTCCGGGGTTGCTTCCGGCGCCGGGAACTCTTCTATGCGCCGGTGCAGGCGGGATTTTGGCTGCAGAATTAATCCTTTGCTAACCCCGTGCTCGATAGCTCGGTCCAGTACTCCTACCGCCTGTCCTTGCATGGCTGCAACCGCGTGCAGGTTCAGCTGCTCTGTAACCAGTTTCAGGGCCAGAAGATCATCTGCACTCGCCACACTCTTTCTGCACCGTGCATCCTGCGGCTGCTTCCACAGCAGAATAAATTCCTGCCCCGGTTGCGGCTCTATCTCCTTGTGTTCAAGTAGTGCCGACAAGCCCCTCCAGCCCACTTCAATCAGGTGCAGGGATGGATTGATGCACAGCTCTTGTGTGGGCATTTCTATATCTGCAGAGTCAGAACAACACTGGTGCCACGCCAGTTCGAGTCGTGCCAGATCCGGGAGATACGCTGGGATCTCTTCCGTCGGCAGAACTGCTTTGAGTGCTTGGGGAAACTCCTCCGCCACACCCAGGTTCTGCGCAAAATGGCGCCGCCAGCGTGGAGGGAGTTTCTCATAAGAGCGCGGAAAGATTTCGTGCAACACGCTTGGCATATAAACTCCAAAAAGCGGATTGGCGGCTCCAAAAAACGGATTGGCGGCTCCAAAAAAACCGGATTGGCGTTTTAAAAACGGCCAATCCGATAATAGAGGCAGCAGTAGAGATGAACAAATGAAAAATATTAAGTTTTCAGTACCGGGGGGTACTGATCAGTTGGATCCACCACAGCCACTCGCAGCAGGTTTTTTCTTGGGCGCATCTTCATCAGTACCCACGGTACCGTCAGGTTGCCCGTCGCCGCTGCTCGCAGCGGGTTTCTGTTCTTTGTCGGTGCTCACGGCACCCTCAGTTTGTCCTGCTCCGCCACTGCCTGCAGGTTGTTGTTCTTTTTCGGCGCTGACCGCGCCGTGATTTCTGGATCCTCAGCCACTGCCGGCATGAACCTGCGCCGGTAGGGAAACGCCAACTGCGGACATCAGGGTAGCAATACCCAGACCCGCGAGGACTTTTTTCATCTCAGTGTCACGCATGTAACCCTCCTGAACGTTACGCAATGGGTTTAGGCAATAAAACATTCTGCCATGTCCTGTTTTGCCTGTTACTAAACTTAACTGTTCAGACACAATTGTCAAACTTCACCCCTGCGTTTCTTTTCCTTGACTCTGTTTCAATTCTGTTCCTATAGTTGTCTCGTTCCAATAGCGTTCCACTTTACACTTGTTCTTACACGCAGAAGATAAGGAGATAATATGGCTTTGACAACGAAGCAGGAGAAAGTGTTTCGCTATGTAGCGGAATCGATTGAGCATCGAAGCATCAGCCCAACCATTCGGGAGATTGCAGCGGGGATTGGCTCAGCTTCGATAAATGGCGTGCACCGCATGGTGCAGACGCTGATTGGCAAGAAATTGCTGGCACGTGACCATGACGGGTTATTGGTGCTGGGAGATGCTGCGGAGCAGCTTCCGTCTACTACTTCCCTCCCCTTGCTTGGCTACATCAGCGCCGGGCTCCCTATGGAGGAAACTGAAGGGGAGGAACGGATTGATGTGGGGTATTTGCTTTTAGGCCCGGAGCATTATCTGCTTAAGGTAAATGGCGACTCCATGCTGCAGGATGGGATTCTGGATGGGGCGTTGGTGGTGATTAGACCCGCTAAGCAGGTGCGCAATGGAGATCTGGTGGTAGCGCTGGTAGATAACACCGCTACTACCCTGAAGCGCCTCTATCACGAGAAGGATGGCAAGATCCGTCTGCAGCCAGCCAATGACAATTATCTGCCCCAGTTTTATGCTGCAGATCGGGTGGTAGTCCAGGGTACGGTTGTAGGGGTGGTAAGTCACTTGCAGGGGGCAGCGTAGGTCTGTCGGTCCCGCGGAGGCTGAAGTATAAAAGGATAAAGGATAAAGTACAGGTCCAACAGTCCAGGATGACTGACCACGATCCTGCAGCAGCAAAACAGCCGCGCAAAACACACTGGAGGCCCAAAAGACAATAAAAAAGGCACTTAGGATAACTCCTGAGTGCCTTTTTTTATTTATTGGAGCGGGAAACGAGATTCGAACTCGCGACATTCAGCTTGGGAAGCTGACACTCTACCAACTGAGTTATTCCCGCATATTTTTTTGCTTTTGGAGCGTGCTTTCGCACTGTAACCTAGATGCTTTTTCCATGGCGTGCAGGAGCGGAGTATATGAAAAGGGGCACGCGCTTGTCAATCTTTTTTATGCGCCTTTTTGTGCCCCACAGCTCCCACAGCTGGCTTATGGAAACTTATGCCGGGCACCATGCACGCAAGGTGCTGATCTCCTCGGCCCAGCGCTCCGGCTCCGGGGTTTCAAGTATCAGCGGGATGTTATCGAAGCGGGTGTCCTGCATAATGTATTGAAAGCAATCCCACCCGATAGTCCCTTCACCCAGGGGAGCATGGCGGTCAACTCGACTGCCGCACTCTTTTTTGCAGTCGTTCAGGTGCATCCCCTTGAGGTATTCAAACCCAACAATTGCGTCAAATTCGGCAAAGGTTTTAGCGCACGCAGCTTCTGAGCTTAAATCATAGCCGGCGGCAAAAGCATGACAGGTATCAAAGCACACACCGATACGCTTTTTGTCCTCAACCAGACGGATTATTTCAGCCAGATGTTCAAAACTGTAGCCCAGGTTAGTCCCCTGCCCGGCGGTGTTTTCCACCACGGCAATCACGTTCGCACTCGCATCCAAGGCAATATTTATTGATGCGGCAACAGTGTTCAGACTAGTGCTTTCATCCACCTGTTTCAGGTGACTGCCAGGATGGAAATTCAGGTACATCAGCCCCAGCTGTTCGCAGCGCAGCATTTCATCAATAAACGCGGTGCGCGAACGGGTAAGCTTCTCCTCCTCGGGATGGCCCAAGTTGATCAGATAGCTGTCGTGGGGCAAAATCTGCTGCGGCGTAAACCCCAACTCTGCACACTTTTCTTTGAATTTGGCTATGTCCGTGAGGCTCAGCTCCTTGGCATGCCAGCGTTTCTGGTTCTTGGTAAACAGAGCGAAGGCATTGGCACCAAGCTGTGCTGCATTTTCCGGGGCATTAAATATCCCACCCGCTGCACTTACGTGCGCGCCGATGTATTTCATATCTGGCTGATATCCTTTATGAAAAAGTTATGGGGAGATTATGGGGTAGGAAGTTTTTCAGTCATTGCATCAGCTGAACTTATCGTATCTCAGCCGGAATTGAAGCGCCCCAGTTGGGGCACCGTTCAACCTGAATCATATCAGTTCTGCATACACTGATGCTAACATTTTCAGGCCGGGCAATTTAGAGTTGAGAATCCGATACACCTGATGATGGTCTATTTTTACATAGTCATGCACAAGCAGGTTTCTGAACGCAGCCATCCCATCTATTTCCGAAAAAAGGGCAGCAGAGACAACGCCCTGATCCTTAAGGGTGCGGAAAATATCCGCATAACTTTCCGGTTTGGGATGTCCGGAATCTGCAATGATGTGATTGCCGATATCCAGCAGACATTCGATAGCCAGGTGCAAATTGCGCTCTGCAGTGCTGTAGATGAAAGGATCGGCACAAAATCGCTCAATATCATACTCAAGCGTCTTATCCAGAACAGATAAATATGTGCGCAACCTTTCCAGCCTTGCGTCTAAAACAGCACGGTTAACCATGGCTCTCCTGCTCCTGCTGCAGCTGGCGTTTAAGATACGGGCGCTGCGTATCGCGCAGATGCTGCGTATCCAGATATTCGCCCAGCGTGCGTGCTTCAAACATAACCCGCACCTCCCGGTTTTCTTTGATTACATTGCCATTACAGATAACTTCATACTTCAACACCGGAGGCGCCTGATTGAGCACGACCAAATCAACAGGAACAAAACCCGCAAGCCGCTGCAGCTGTTCCAGCAATTGCAGGCGAAACATCAACATATCTTCGCGCTCCTGCACAAATACTGCAATATCAATATCACTCAGCGGCCCGCCCTCTCCCCGCGCCTGCGAGCCGAAAAGGTAGGCAAATTCCACCTGCGGCATCCTGCCCAGCAGAGCTTTTACCTCGTTGAGAATTTCAGACATCTTCCATATTCTCCTGCAGGAGGTTTTTGCATGTTTAAACCGTCAACTCCATGTTGTTGAACAGGCTACGCATCGAGCTGTATTTTAACATAAATATGCGGGTGCATCCGGTCAAGTCCGAAATGTGCTGTAAATTCTCTCCGGTCATTGACGTTTTTAGCTTGCTAGGGCAACCGTCTTGCTCCCCTGGCTAGCTGTTATTTGGGCTTCTGCCCACTCCTTAAATTCATCCATA
>Ga0265295_1001495_pt1 | contig 40954 bp, 44 predicted proteins | sample Munlansysbiofilm_FD_192503 | JGI IMG/M metagenome (GOLD analysis project Ga0265295, IMG submission 192503) | Leachate microbial communities from a municipal landfill in Southern Ontario, Canada - Methane capture system biofilm | ecosystem: Engineered > Solid waste > Landfill > Unclassified ... | reverse complement strand
TTGATTGCATTAATGTACTTCACTTGAATATCATACGATAACTCTGGATTTTTTTGAGTTTCTTCAATCATTTTTATGTATGAAATGTCGATAATCTCTTTGTCTTCGAGATAGCGATTATAATCAATGATCATAAACGATTCCACTAAAATGTTTGCAATAAACAATGGAATTGTTAAAATGTTTAGAATCAAATATGTATTAAACACAGCATTTGTTGCACGAAAAGCAATAAAAATGATGCTAATTTTTAGCAATAAATCCAAAAAAGTGAAACGACGAATGTGTTTTAGTGTCTCAGAAAATCCAATCAGTGTTGCTATTGCACTAAATAAAATCGAAATAGTCCAAAATGGGTGTATGGATTCTAACCCATCGGTTCTAATTTGATAGTTTAATAACATAAGATTAAAATAGGAGAAAATGGTTAGAACAATCAATGCTTTTAAATACGATTTCATATCATCTACCTACCTTCTAACCTATTTTATCACATTTATACGTCAGGTAAAATAAAAAGGTGCCTAGCACCTTATTTTACTTGATTCATCGAACTCATTACTTGTCTTACTTGTTTTTCAGAAGGTGTTCTACCCATTTGTCTCATCATTTCACGAATCATACGCTCGTTTACAGGTGGATTTTTCTTCAAATAATTCTTGAACCATGCTCTTGCGATAAAGAATCCCGCAGCCGCACCAATAATTAATGCTAGAACGATGTAAATAATTGCTTGCCATAGTTTAATATCCATATTAGTCACACTCCTTTAATAGCCATATCTATTTTACTAAATCTATCTTTTAAATGCAACAATATCGAGATAAATACCTTAAAGGATATTTTCTATTTACATTTTGCTTGACATCGTTTAAAATAATAGTAAGGAGTGATAATTATGCCAAGATGGATTAATGACACATGTATTGCTTGTGGCTCATGCCAAGCAGAATGTCCAGTTGATTGCATTAGCGAAGGCGACATCTATGTGATTGACGAAAGTATTTGCATCGATTGTGGCGCTTGCCAAGAAGTTTGCCCTGTAGGAGCAATCGCAGAACGCTAAGCAGTCTGAAAGTAAAAACGCACATTAAGTGCGTTTTTTACTTTTTAATATACTTTTTTATTAAACGAATTATTAATAAACATAATATGACTGCCGATATTCCGTAGCTAATTGAAAATCCTGTTTTTCTTGATGCACATAAGTTTGAGTTTATCACATGCCAAAACTGATTAGATGAAAAAAATATTCCTAGAATCATCATGATGATTAAAAAGATAACCGTTGAATAATCAATCCATTTTTTCCATTTAATGCCGACTTGAAATGGCAAATTAATCACGACTATTGTGATTAGAATTCCCAGGCTTAACCGGATTAAAATCAGATTTGTCTTTGTCATTAAATCGGTATTGATTGGTCTTGACGCTAAAAATATCAGATAGGTAATTGTCAAAATTGAGATCACCCAATGAATCACTGTCTTATTTTTCATGATATTGATACACGCCGATTTTTTTGATACCATGTACTTTTTCTTTCAATAAACTGAACTGAGTATAAGACTCGGGTAATTGAGTTTTTTTCTCAACTTCGATGACTATCACTGTCTGATTTTTTACAATTAGAGAAACAACGTCAAAAAAATGTTCAATGTTTGTCATTTTATAAGGTGGGTCTAGAAAAATATAATCAAACCTGATGCCGTTTTTTTGATAGTACTCAATTGCTTTTTGATAATCTAGATTCGTTATCACGCACTCATTATCTACTTTTAAGGAATCCCTGTTCTCTCTTAATGAACGATACGCTAGCATGTCTTGATCATTTAGATAAACCTTTGAAAGACCCCTACTTAATCCTTCAAAGCCGTAAGCGCCAGAGCCACTAAATAAATCAAGTCCAATGCCTTGGACTTGAAACAACATATTGAAAACAGCTCCTCTAACCATACTTGAGGTTTCTCTAGTTTCTTCTGAGTAACTCAGCAGCGTACGGTTTTTATATTTTCCTGCGATTATTTTAAGCTTAACGTTTTTCATTGAAATAATTTCAACATTGCTTTATTAAAATATTGGTTTGAAAAGTAGGTAGACCTTTTACTAATAATACCAAGTTCCATTAAATCTCTATAACGCTTTATGATTGTTTTTGAGAGGACATTAAACTGTTCTTGCAAAGGCTCATTTTCTAAGTAAACCACACGATGGCTCACATGTAACATTTCTAACAATCGACGTTTTTGATAAATTGTGTGTGATGATTTTTCTATCAACTTTTCTTGTTTGATTTTTAATGCGTTATAGCCTTTAATCATGCGATTTGCATCAATAACAGCGCTCTTTATTGCTTCAAGAAAATAGATAATAAAACCATTTAAATCGCCTGTTAGTCTGGCTTCTTCCCTTTTTTCTTCCACTATAGTCAAATATCTAGATAATGGAATATAGTGTTTGATTCCATCAAACTCCATTAAATAAAGTTGACTTGTCAGTCGTGCAAGTTCCAAATTACCGATTAGAAATGGTAAAGTGGTTGCGATTTGATAATAAAGCAGTGCAGATCTCACATAGACACTCACATCATCACGGTACATAAACAATTCCATTTCATCCATCAACCCGATCATATCATTTGGATTAGGGGGTATATAAGTTGCTTTTTCAATCGATTGACCAACAAACGATTGAACTTTACGAAATTCACCTGGGTAAAATTGGAAATGATTTTGAAACATTGCATAGTGCAAGTCTTTTAAGTAACGATTTGCGTAACCTATTTTTTTCATATGCTGTGGCGCATACTCATACACATCTAACATCTCCATTAAGTCTTTATGGAATAAGTTAAATCCTGAAGGTGCGTATAAATCAGCTAATTCATAGTTACTTCCTGTCAATCGATACGAATCAATGACTTCCTGGCTTAACAAAAGCTTATAAAAGGTTTTGTTAAGTGGGGTTTCAATTGGTAATAATTCATCAATTTCATGAACCAATTGATCGATTCTACTGTCTTTCTTAGACGTTATAAATAGTCCGTTTAAAGTGTAGGGCACAAAGACATCGATTTCTTTTGTCCCATACATTTGTTTTTCATAATTACCTAACATAATATCACCTACATTAATTATATCATTGAATCGCCTCAAATAGCAAAAAAAATCGCATAATCCGATATAAAAACTCAATCGAAATCAAATAAAAAACCAGAGCAAATTGCTCTGGTTTTCAAATTAGTCGATACGCTTAACTTTAATGGTTTTACCTTTGTAGGTTTTACCATTTAATAGTAAGATACGGTTTGTTGATTGCTTACTTAGTTCGAAAGTCGAATCTTGTTTTGCAATTTTAATGTCGCCGACATTCGTTGCATATAAGTCTGCTTCTTTTCTAAATAAATCAATTAAATTAACTGGTCTAATTTGTTCTTGTTGACCAATATTGATCGTAAATAGTACTTTATCGTTTCTACCGCCACGTTGTGGACGATCCTCACGTGACTCTCTACGCTCACCATTACCTCTTGAAGGACGATCACTATTTCTTGGACCGCGATCTCTGCGATCAAATGAACTTGAACTGCGATCACTATAGTCTCTACGTTCACGACGTTCAGCTGGAATCTCACGGTATTCTTTATTTTGATCATCAACGTTTAATGTCATTAAGGCATTGATGATATCAATCCCGTCATAACCATCGGCTAAAAGCTTTTGAATGACCATCTCATACTTATTTGTACGTTTTTGGTTAATCATGTCAACAATTTGATTGTAAATGCCTTTAACACGAACCGCATGAATATCATCAATTGAAGGAATTTCTTTTAATTCCATTGGTGATTTTGTGAAGTTTTCTAATTCTCTTACACGTCTTCTGTTCCAAGCATTTGAGAACGTAATTGCATAACCATTACGACCCGCACGACCTGTACGTCCGATTCTGTGTACATAAACTTCCAATTCTTGCGGAATATCATAGTTAAAGATTGCTTCAACGTCGTCAATGTCAAGTCCTCTTGCCGCAACGTCTGTTGCAACTAGAATGTTGACTTGGTTACTTCTAAATGAATTCATTACACGGTCTCTTTGAATTTGTTTTAAGTCCCCATGTAAGCCATCCGCATTATAACCTAAATTTTGCAAGTAAGACACAAGGTCATCGACTGCTTTTTTAGTATTAGCGAAAATAATGATGGATCTAAAATGATAAAAATCAAGTAAGCGAATGAGTAAATCATCCTTATACTCTTTTTTCACTTCATAATAAACTTGTTTAATCTTTTCAACCGTTAATGTTTTAGCTTCTACCTTAATGTGAACTGGATTCTTTTGGTATTTACTTGCCACATTCTTAATAAATGGTGGCACGGTTGCTGAAAACAACACAGATTGTCTTGTTTCAGGTGTGTCTTTTAAGATGGTTTCTAAATCTTCTTGGAAACCCATCTTAAGCATTTCGTCAGCTTCATCCATTACTAACGTTTCTAAGTTAGAAAAATCGAGTGTTTTTCTATTCATGTGATCGATGATACGACCTGGTGTACCGATGATAATTTGTGGACGTTCTCTTAAACTCTTAATTTGTCTGTCAATAGACTGTCCGCCATAAATCACCGTTACTCTAATTTGTTTAGAGAATCTTATTAATTTTAAGACTTCAGAGTAAACTTGAAGAGATAACTCTCTTGTAGGGCACAAGATCAATGCTTGTACGTTTGGTTTACTGATGTCAATTTTTTCGATGATAGGAATGGCAAATGAGAATGTCTTACCTGTGCCGGTTTGAGCTTGACCAATCATGTCTTTTCCTTGTTTAATCACAGGGATGGACTGTGCTTGGATGTCTGTTGGATGTTCGAAACCTAATTTTTCTAAGGCTTTTAGAATATCCTCTTGTAAATCTAATTCTTTGAATGTAATCAATTTTTTACCTCTATTCTTTTTTTAATACCTTTAATAATATACCACACTTATATATTTAATCATAATGTTTTTCTCAATTATTTTTAAATAAAAGTGTTTTCATAGAAAAAGCCTCGAAAGAGGCTTTAATATCGAATTTACCTAGAAAGTTGTGTTGAACGAAAATATTGTAGAGTGGGTAAAATCTTTACATACTTTGTGATTCCTTAATTTAAAGGCATTCAACCCCGTATGCACTCAATTCCCGTTTCGGATGGTTGGGTTCACAGCTTACCTTCTAGGCACTTTCATTTTATCACTACTCGTTAAGACTGTCAAATGATAGAGTCACTTACAAGTTTTCGATTTCTTTAATTTTCTTTTGAAGTAATTCAACAACTTGTTGTTTTAAATCATCTCTTTTTAAACTGAAATCAAGCGTTGCTTCGATGTATCCGATTCTTGAACCAATGTCGTATCTAAGGCCGTCAATATCGTAAGAATAGACATTTTCCTCAGCCATCATACGCTTGATTGCATCCGTTAATTGAATCTCATTACCCGCACCTCTGGTTTGTGTTTCTAAGTATTTAAAAATCTTTGGTGAAAGGATATATCTACCCCCGATGGCTGAAAGTGACGGTGCGTCTTCTGTTTTTGGTTTTTCCACGACACTTTTTAGCATACTGACTCGTGGTTCTTCCACAGATACTGGATCACAAATACCATATTTTGATGTTTCTGATGGTTTTACTAAGAGTGTCCCTAAGATACTGCCATTGTACTTATTGTGCACATCGATTAATTGTTTTAACACTGGTTTTTCATTGCCGACGTATAAATCATCGCCCAATAATAGTGCAAAAGGTTCATTCCCTATGAATGCTTTTGCACACAAAACGGCATGACCAAGGCCGAGCTGTTCTTTTTGTCTGATGTAGTGAATATTTGCAAGATTCGATACGTCTTGAATTATTTTTAATTCTACATGCTTGTTCTTTTCTTTTAAAATGCCTTCCAATTCTAAGTTTCTATCAAAGTGATCCATGATAGCATTCTTGTTTGCAGAAACAATAATCAATATTTCTTCAATCCCTGATTCAATGGCTTCTTCAACGATGTATTGAATTGTTGGGGTATCAATAATTGGAAACATTTCTTTAGCTAATGCTTTTGTTGCAGGTAAAAATCTAGTTCCATACCCCGCGGCTGGTATTACTGCTTTTTTTATCATTTCATACGCTTGTTACATTATCTTAATGTAACATCCTTTCTTTCTCTTATTTTAATAATACAACATAATACGCACAAAAGTGCCCTTATGTACCATAGCTTCTAGTAAAACATCTCTTACGTTGTTTTCAATGATGTAATCAAAATTAATGCACTTGATATTAGTTTGAACAGCAATCATCCCTTTTTCTTCGATCTCACTTAATCGAAAAGAAGGGTATTTTCTTGAAAACTGATTAACTTCTTTTTTCTGGTTAAAGTAAAATACAAAACTAACAATCACTTCGGTTTTTATTTCAAGTTCATTTAACAAATGAGCTAATCCTAACGCTCGAGCAACAATGTATTCTGTGTTGTGAAAAAAGCGTTGTTCATAGAATTTTTTTGCCAAGTCACTCAATTGTCTCAAACCCACATGGGTTTTAAATAGTGACGATAAAAATAATTGAAATTTGTCTTGTCGTTTTTCTTGTTTCTTATTAAACTCTGCAAAAATATGGATGTACTTTTTGTCATGCGTGTAAGCAGTAATAAAAAAACGATGTAAGTTTGCGTAGATCAGTATTTCTTTAAAATGTTCTTCAAATTCATTTAAAGAGATTTCGATACCATAATTGGCAATCTCTGTATAAGAATCATTATAAACAAACGGTTCATATAAGGCGTTAGCAAAGACTCTTTCTTGTCTGTTAGCATCCTCGTACTTATAGGATTGATACGCTACCCTTGTATAATAGGTAATCACTTCGTAGACAATCATTGTAATACCAAATAGAATAATTGCTATGAAAAGCCCAAACTGGATAATACCAGTGACTTCATCGGTTGAATATACCAAATAAAGCATGGGTACAAATATCGAAATTCTCAATGCTCTTAACATCGTTGTAAATCCTTTTTTATGGATAAATATCAACATGATATACAAGATCGTTATGACGTAAAGGGATAAGATGTTTTCAATTCGAATCACCTTTAAGTCGAAAATATCGTTTGTTGTGTAAAGTAATAAGAAAACGATAATTCCAAAGATGGCGATTGAGGTCAATTGTCTTGAGGTTTTATACCATGGCTTTACGTAAAGTTTTCTTGTTTGAGGTAAATGATAATAGTTTTTCATTTCTTTGCGATAAGCATAATAAGGTTCATAGATCCCCTTAACTTTGATTCTTATCGGTTCAATTTCATTATCTGCTAATCGATCCGTCAAGTAGTGTTCAAACCCTGAGAGTGGATTTAGCATAAATATCAATGTGGTAACAAAAATGACGATGACGTCGTAATCAGGTGGTATAATCCTCAAAACGATTACAGAAGAAAATCCGTAAACAAAGAAGATGATCAATTTAGCTAGACCACCAAATAAATAGATTGACACGTATAAGAAAAAAATACTACTGACTAAACTGTAGACCACCGCGTCTGAATTCGTTAGTAACGTGGAGGCAACAAAAACGCCAATAATTATTAAGATTGATAGAATTAATGCAATCCAAAGTCTTCTTGACATAAAATACCTCACTAGTAATTAAAATTATACAAAAAAAAGAATGGGATGTCCATTCTTCTTAAGTGTTATTTTGCTTGAGCGTCTAAAATAGCTTCGATTAAATCCGCTTTCTTTAAAGCAGAGACACCAGTTAACTCTAATTGACTTGCAATTTCTTTCAATTGTGCAACCGTTAAAGCTTCTAAGTCTGCTTGAACTTCTTCTCTAGTTACTTCTTTTTCAACTTTTTTAGCTGGTGCTTTTTTAGTTTCCACTTTTGCAGCAGCTTTCATTTCACCGGCATTGCCTTTTTTAGCAACTTCGATTAATGCTTTGAATGCATCCATGTCTGTCACAGCTAAGTCAGCTAACATTTTGCGGTTGATTTCAAGTCCAGCTTTTGCTAAACCACTAATTAATAGTGAGTATTTGTAGTTGTTTAATTTAGCAGCTGCATTAATACGGCTGATCCATAGTTTTCTAAAATTTCTCTTCTTTTGCTTTCTATCTCTATAAGCATAGTTTAATGAACGCATAACTTGTTCGTTAGCTGTTCTGAATAATGTGCGTTTTGAACCAAAGTAACCTTTAGCTAATTTTAATATTTTTTTACGACGTGCACGTGTCACTTTTCCGTTTTTAACTCTTGGCATGTTCTATTCCCCCTACTTTAAGCCTGAAATCAGTTGTTTGATACGTTTGTAGTCCGATTTATGAACACCTGTTTCGCCTCTTAATTGTCTATTTTGTTTTGTTGTTTTGCTTGATGCTAAGTGATTTGAATAAGCGTGGCCTCTTTGAAGTTTACCAGTACCTGTAACTTTGATTCTCTTCTTTAAGCCACTGTGTGTTTTTTGTTTTGGCATAATTATTGGTCTCCTTAAAATTAATTATTTTGCTTTTGGAGCAATCGTCGCGATTAATTGACGACCTTCCATTTTTGCTGGTGATTCAATCACAATTGTATCACCAAGTTTTTCGATGAATCCGTTAACCACTGCATAGCCTTGTTGACTATGAACGATCATACGACCTCTAAAACGTAGAGTGATTTTAACTTTATCACCTTTTTCAATGAATTTCATTGCTTGGTTTGCCTTGGTCTCAATGTCGTGTTGACCAATGGTTGGTGACAGTCTAATCTCTTTGATATCCACCACGTGTTGATTCTTCTTTTGTTCTCTTAATTTGCGTTGTTGATCATATCTGAATTTAGAATAGTTCATGATTTTAGCAACGACTGGTTTAGAATCTGGTGATACAACAACTAAGTCTAATTCACGATCTCTCGCTTCTTTTAATGCTTGTTGTAATTTTATAATTCCTAGCTTTTCGCCTTGGTCATCAATAACAAGTAATTCTCTTGCTGTGATTCCTTCGTTTACTAAAGCATTGTCTTTGTTGTTCGTATTATTGCCTCTTGTTGGCTGCTTAATATGCCTCACCTCCATTTGTAAGTTTAATAAAAAGAAAAAGTGCGTACATTTCGTACCCACTTATAACGTCAATTGTTTGATTAATTAACGTGACATTTTGCCTACCAAATGATTGATCAGGCGAGAAGTAGGTACTTCTTCTTTCCACTATTTTCAATTCCTTATGTATTATAATCAATTTTTAGACTGATGTCAAGTTTTTTTATCATATTTCTTTTGTTTGTCTTAAAAACACGAAAAACAAATACAACAAGATAACTAAATAGGCATGGACTTGATTTGTAAATGGTGCATCAAGTGCTTCTAATGGTAGGACAAAACGAATGATTAGAACAATCCAATGATTCAGTTCAAATAATCTCATTAACAAAAAATAGCCCATCATCAATACCAGACTGACAAATAAATGATTACTTCTACTAGTAAATAGTAACACAAAACAATGAATTAACCAAGCATTTGTTATTAGTCTTGATAGAAAGTTCATATTGATGAGCCACTGTGAATAAAGTGTGTACCCTACAAGTTGAAATAACAAATAAAAGATGATACAAATCACCGAGTAAAATCCCAAGATCGTTAAATGTTGGTACATAAAATAAGCACGTTTCTTTGTTAGTGACCGGATTAGATAGTCTTCAATCAAAACAACTTCTTTACTCATAAAAAGCGTCATTATTACGATGAATAATCGAAGCAATTCAAAACTTTCATTCGTATAATTAATCAAGTAAGCTTTTTGATTTAACGCACGTTCGATAACCGATTCAAATCCATTTGCCAGATAAAACAATGCAATTACAAGGAGTAAGCAAACAACGATGATAAGCAAATTATGTCTTTTTTTGTTGATGATTAGAAGATGATACTTAACCCATGGCATCAAAATGGATCACCCTAACTTGACTATCTTTGAATTTTTCTGGTTCATGTGTTGAGACGATAAACGTTATCCCTTTTTTTTGGTACTCTTTAATCAGTAAAATAAGTTCATCTTGAGTTTCATCATCTAAACCATCAAATGGTTCATCTAGTAAGATAAGCTCCGCCTGATGTGAAAAACAAAGATAGACCATGATTCGTTTTTGATTTCCCTTGGATAATTGATGAATCCCTTTTTCAAGGTTTAAATTCAACCGTTCAATGAGTCGACTATCTATCATTGTTTGGTTGATTTCGTGAATGGTCTTTATGTAGTCAAAGGCATTGATAAATAACGGCATTTCGATTTTTTCTGGCAAGTAACTATGACGCATAAATTGCCTGATAATATTTCCATTTGTCAATGGGATGATACCTGCAATTAGTTTTAAAAGTGTTGATTTTCCAGAGCCATTCTTACCGATAAGCAACATAAGTTCACCTTGATCTATGCTCAAATTTAGTTGGTTTATGACAACTTGATTTTTAAACAATTTGCCGACGTTATCGAGACTAATTAAGCTCATAAATTGTGTTTACCTCACCTAAGGTCTCACTTTTTGCCTTAAAATCAAAAAATAAGAAGCCATCAATTGAAGAACTATAGGTATTCCCTTGGTGTACATACTCTATTCTTATGGCAGAACGCTGATAGATTAGGTCGCTTGGGTTTACTTTGATATGGAATGTTTTTTCAGTTGTGATTACTTCGTTAGGTTCAATCCAATCAAAATGATTCAAAGTGATTTTCTGGATCGTGATTGCTTCTTTGGGATCTATCGTAATTACGACCTCACTTAGTGATTGTTCGTTTGAGTCATCATTTAAGCCATATAAATCTTTTACGTATAAGTGTGATTCATTTTCATTACGTTGATTCGATAGAAAACTGACTTGTCCGATGTAAAAATGATAGACCTCGTCATTTTTTAGCACGATCGTTAGATAGCTTTCATTTATGTGGAAGTCGCTACTTAAATCCTTAAAAGACAAACTAAATCGATACTTTTTGAAGGATTGTCCAATGAAATTCCGTTTGGCTAAATAGGAAATTTCAAATGTGCTTGTGACAATTTTCTTTGTTTGATTTTGATCGGCTATATACAAATACTCGATGGCTTCTTTATTCATGAGTAGGTTTTCTTGATTAAAAAAGAGATCGACTTCGAGTGTGAATGTCTCATTTTGCATCACTGAATATCGTGTTTTTTGGCTAATTGCAAGTGATTGATTGGGCTTGATGGTTGCTTTATAGTTTATGAGCAGCATCAATACGATCAATAGGATAATAACTGGGGTCAAGATTTTCTTCATATTTGAACCTTCTCTAGTCGGTAATATTGTGTGGTTACTGTAAATATTTCATAACCACCTTTATCCACCAATATCCAAAAAAGATACCTCGCCGCTACACCATTTGATATTTTTCCTTCACCATACGTATAAAGGTTTGCCATTGTCCCTGGATCGACTTGAAGTTTAATCTTCCATGTTTCTTTTTCACTTAGACTGGATTTATCTTCATAAGTCAACTTCAGTGATGTGTCAAGACCGCCTTTAAACTTTTTAATTGTCCCTGAGGCAGAAATTGAAATTGAACCCGTTGAGGTTATGTTGATGTTACTCGATTCCTTTTTTTCGTACTCATAGGTATACTCAATCGGTGTTGTTCCATCATTGTAATACGAAAAGACCGTTTCTGCTTTATAACTAACACCCGCATTTTCTGTGACCTTATGAATATTCCACCCTGAAAACTTTCGCTTTTTAACTTTCTTGTAGTAGGTTTCATATTCTTTTTTACTGAAATTTGTCAAAAACTTCCCTTCGTGTATCGTGATTTCTTGATAGTTTTCATAATCACTATTTGAAAGTAATTCTTTGGTTGTTATTGTATAGAGTACCAACAACAATAAAATACAATACCATTTTTTCATCCTTAAAATCCTCCTTTGTTTAATAACTACTCTATTTCTATGTGAATTACTTTTAAACAAAAAAAAAACTTCTAGAAAAATTTCTAGAAGTTCAATCAGTTAGTTTTTTCGGTTTTTCATGAATGCTTCGATATCATCGACTTCTTTGATGATTGCTTTTGAGAGATTAACTGGACCATTTTGGGTAATTAAAATGTTATCTTCAATTCGAATCCCTATGTTTTCATCTGCAATATATAGGCCAGGTTCAACAGTAACGACTTGATTTTCTTCAAATGGTCTTGAATAATCACCAACGTCATGAACGTCGATACCCAAGAAATGGCCAAGACTGTGATAATAATATTGGTTTATCTCTTGATCTTCTTTGATTTTACCAATACGTTTTAGTCCATCGATTAAACACTGTTTTCCAAAATCATTAAACTCTTTATTGGTTAGTCCAGGTTTTAAAATCTCAATCGATTTTTTGTTCGCTTCTAAGACAATTTCATAAATTTCTCGCTGTCTTTTTGTAAATTTACCATTGACAGGGAATGTTCTTGAAATATCTGAACAGTAAAAGTCTTTATAAACACCAAGATCAAATAGTATTAAATCACCATCTTTTAGAGTGTCATTGTTATGTTCATAATGAAGAACGGTTGCATTTTTGCCGCTTGCAGCGATGGTTGTAAAGGATGGTTTAACGCCATGATAGTTCAAATGAAAGTTATAATGAGCTTCTAATTGATATTCTTTCATACCTGCTTTTGCATTTAGCATCAAGGACTCAATCGCGTCTTTTGTAATATCAACTGCTTCTTGCATGTGTTTGATTTCAATTTCGTGTTTAACACTTCTAAGACGTGATAAAACCAAATGAATGTTCGAAATGATAAGATTTGGGTACTGTTTTTGCATGCGCCCAGCAAATTGATTGCTTGGTGAAGGCAATTGATTTAAATCTCTGCGTTCTAAATCAACATATAAATATTTAAGCTCCCCAAAGATAGCGGCTCTTGAATCCGTTAAATACCTAGAAATCATACCATCGAATTGGTTTCGATCAAGTATCGTTTTAATGCCTGAAAGATTCGTTGCTTTTTCTTTAGTTAACCCCTCACCGACCCATAAGGCTTGAACTGGGTCAATTGGTTCTAAAAATAAAATCTCTTGAACGTTTCCTTCGCCTTTTAGTAATACTAAAATGACGTTTTCTTGATTAATGCCCGTCAGGTAATAAAAATTACGGTTTACCTCAAATGGGTAGGTTTGATCTGCACTTTTTTGAGGCGCAACACCTGAAAAAAAGACTGCAAATGAATGATCATTCATTTGTTCAATTACACGTTGTCTGTTGATTTGATACATGGTTAAATCCCCCTTTTTTTTAGTTGATTAACCCCATTACCGTTTCTTTATAGGTTAATAGAGTATTTTCTGCTTGTTCTTTTTCTTTGCCGTTGACTGAAAAATATATTTTCAACTTTGGCTCAGTTCCACTCGGTCTAAAGACCACCCATGAGTTGTCTCTAAAGATGAACTTAATGACATTGGATATTGGTAGTTCAATGTCATTAATCCCTGTTTTTGTCCATGATTTTTGAGTTAAGTTATCGTCAATCTGAATGAGTTCTTTATTCTTAATGGCTAATGGATGCTTTCTAAACCTGCTCATAATTGATTCGATTTTTTCTTGTCCTTCTTTACCAACTAGACTGAGTTGAATGGTTTCTTCAATGATGTAACCATGTCGTTGATAGAGTAATTCAAGCTGATCAATTAGCGTCATGTTTTTTTCAAGGTAATAATTTAACATCTCAGAAAGCATGAAGACCGCTTGAACGGCGTCTTTGTCTCTAACAAAATCTGATATGAGACTGCCGTATGATTCTTCACAACCGAATAAATACGTGCCGGTTGTCTCAATTTCTTTGGCCTTTTCACCAATAAACTTAAATCCAGTGAGCGTCGTAATCATCGTAACACCATAAAACTTAGCGATGTGAGACATTAGAGGCGTCGAAACGTTTGTAGAAAATACGTAGCCATCGTTGGGTAGTTTTTTTTGTTCTTGTTTGCGATTTAAGATGTATTCCATGGTTAATGACGCGGTTTGATTGCCATTTAAATAAACATAGTCGTTCTTGTGTTTCACAACCACACCAAGACGATCGGCATCGGGGTCCGTTAATACCACCATGTCAGCATTAATTTCTTTTGCATAAGCGATGGATGCTTCGTATGCTTTTTTCTCTTCAGGGTTCGATGATTTTGTGTTAGAAAACTCACCATCAATGATCATTTGTGACTGAAGCGGGTATACTTGATAACCTGTTTGCTTTAGTAAATTAGGTATCAATGTCGCACCTGTACCATGAAGTGGTGAATAAACTATTTTTGCATCCTTATTACTTGGGTTTTCTAACGAAATTGCTTTTACATTGTCTAAGTAGATTTGATCTAACTCATCGTGAATGTATTCAATTAGAGGTGAGTCAGTCATCGAGTCAATATCGAAATACGTAATCACCTGATTCACTTTGTCAACCAGTTTTTCGGCTAGTTTAGGGACAAGTTGGCAACCTTCTTCGTCATACGCCTTAAAACCATTATCTGTCTTTGGATTGTGTGAGGCAGTGATCATAATGCCACCAGCAGCTTTTTTTGTACGCACAAGGAATGACAAAAATGGTGTTGGTCTTAATTCATTCGTTATATAAGATTTAATGCCGTAACTCGCTAGTACCCCAGCTGAAATTAAAGCGAAATATCTTGAATTTATGCGGTTATCGTATGAAATAGCGACACCTTTTTCTTTGGCGCCCTTGATTTCCAAGAGATACAGGGCATAACCCTTAGCAATTTTCTTAATGGTATATTCATTTAAACGGTTTGTTCCAGGACCCATAACGCCACGTGCACCAGCGGTACCAAATGATAAATCCTTATAAAAAGAGTCTTCAATATCTTTTTGGCTCATTAAAGCCATTGTGTCTTTCATTTCTTTTGATAAACTGGGTTCTTCTAACCAAGTTTGGTAAGTTTTTAAATAATCCATGTTAAAAGTCCTCCTACAAATGAATATTATACAACATAACAGCCGTATTTTAAAGGTAAAACGGCATTAAATCATAAAAAAAGGGTTTCATGTTTTTTATCAAAACATGTCCCTTTTTTGCACTATTTGATGAAATTTCGATCTAAGATATTAAGTAAACCAGTCAGTACCAAATGATCGTTTTGAACCACTTTTTCTTCCAAAAGTGGTGTAATTATCACTGATAAACCACCCGTTAAAATAACATCAAAGTCTTTATTCACTTCTTTTTTGATGCGTCTAATTAAACCATCAACTTGTGCGGCAACACCATAGGTTACGCCTGATTGCATGCAAGTTATCGTATTTGTACCTAACACTTTAGAAGGGACTTCGATATCAATTTGAGGAAGTAATGCGGTATTTTGGACGAGTGCTTTCATCGAAATCATGACACCCGGACTGATGACAACCCCTCTAATCGTATTGTTTTCAACGTAAATGTATTTGGTTGCGGTTCCTAAGTCAACGATTAATGCAGGTCTTTCTTTCGTATTAATGCCTGCAGAAGCACAAATCAAATCCGCACCAACTTCTTTTGGGTAATCGGTCTTTACATTGACGCCAGTTTTGATGCCAGGACCAACAATTAAAGGCACGATATTAAGATATTGTGATGATATTTCCTTAAGCGCTTTAGTAATCGATGGGACGACACTTGAAATCGCGACACGATCAAATGAATACTCTTCGATAAAAGGTTTCATTTGAAAATAGTAGGCATCACTTGATAGCTTACTGTCAGTGATTAAGCGGTACTTCTTAAGTATCTTTGAGTTTGATGCAATACTAATTTTTACCTCAGTGTTGCCAACATCAAATAATAAATCCATAATTAAATATCTCTTTTCTGATAGTTTTTTAATGCAATAACAATTGGTGTCCCTATGATAACTGCAAGTAATGCCTCAATTAAGCTACTTGTTCCAAGTGAACCATAAATGAGTGCAGAGCCTGTGGTTTCAAAGTACTCTGGTACGGTTTGAGAAACCATTTGAATGATGTTTTGAGAATCATCGTAGACAGGTAGCTTAACCGTAATGGTGGCAAGAAATGTGAGGACAATTAGACTATGAATCATCGATGATAAGATAAAGGTTGCTGGAACATAGACGATTTCTTCGTCTTTACGTTTTTCAATCTGAAAGTAATACACACCGATGACAAGGACAGAAATAACCAACATAATGGGTGTAACCACATTTAGATTCCAACCAAGTTGTAAGGATAATCCCCTGCCGGCAAAATATAAGAACAATACGGTCACTAAGGAAACCGTCATAAAAATCAATGTGCTACCATACGTCTTGATGGTCATTAGTTTCTTTAAGAATACCATTGCACCATAAGAAATAAAGCCGACAATCACGCGAGGAAGAATGGAAATCAGCGGGTTTTGAAATGCGTAATCCACCGGGCCACCTGGTCGCCATAGTGCAACCACAAATGAAGTGACACCAAATAAGGTGAACAATCCAACCGATTGTTTAAAACCTAATACCATTAAACCGATGATTACTGGAATGTGTATGATCGTTAGCGATGCAAATCCAGGAATAAATGTGATGTAACCAATGTTCGGCACGAGCGCTAGCATAATAACGATCGCTGAGAATGAAGACATTAAGATCATGTCTACTACTTTTTTTTCTTTCATTTTTTTCTCCTTTTTAGGCCCTTATGGGTCCCATAAGCAGTTTTATTATATGAAATATCATTCATGATTGCAAGAAAAAAGGCACAAAATTGTGCCTTTAAGTTAATTTATCTTGCTAACCATCCACCATCAACTGCAATTGTAAATCCGTTGATGTAGCTAGATGCTTCACTTGCTAAGAAAACAATGGTTCCCATCATGTCCGAAGGTAGTCCCCAACGAGCAGCAGGAATACGTTCTAAGATTTGACCTGCTCTGTTTTCATCGTCTCTTAATTGTTGTGTGTTATTCGTTGCCATATAACCTGGTGCAATCGCATTGACGTTGATGTTGTATTTCGCCCATTCGTTTGCCATTGCCATCGTAATCCCCTTAACAGCGGATTTTGAGGCTGTGTATGAAGGTACTCTAATGCCACCTTGGTAAGATAACATTGAAGCCACACTAATGATTTTACCGCCAGTTTTTTGAGCTACAAATTGATTTGCTGCTGCCTGTGATAAGAAAAAGACAGTTCTTGAGTTGATGTTCATAACATCGTCCCAATTTTTTTCAGAAAACTCTAATGCATCTTCTCTTTTGATGATACCAGCGTTATTTACTAAAATGTCCACATGACCAAATACAGTCACTGCTTCTTTTACTAAGTTTACTAAATCGTCTTTTGATGCTTTAATTAAATCCATTTGAATGCCATGGAATTTTTTACCCATTGCTTCAACGGTTGCTTTAGTTTCTGGCATTGCAACATAATCAACACCGACAACATCCGCACCAGCTTCAGCTAGTCCATAACACATCCCTTGTCCTAGGCCTGTAGAGGCACCTGTGACAATGGCTACTTTTCCTTTTAAGCTAAATTTATCTAATATACTCATTACCCTTATCTCCTTATTTTAAGTCTTTAGTTAATACAAAGTCCATATCGTCGTATGCTTGGTTTTCACCACACATACCCCAAATAAATGTATAATTGATTGTCCCCACACCCGTATGAATACTCCAGCTAGGTGAAATTACCGCTTGTTCCGGTGCCATGACGATATGTCTGGTTTCTTGTGGTTGTCCCATAAAATGGAAAACACGTTGATTTTCATCAAAATTGAAGTAGAAATACACTTCCATGCGTCGTTCATGCGTGTGACATGGCATCGTATTCCATGAAGAGCCTTCGGCCAATACAGTCATTCCCATTTGTAGTTGACAAGTGGTTAGAACCGCCGGATTTAGATATTGATAGATGACACGCTTATTCATTTGTTTTTCATCACCAACAGCTCTAGGATTAGTGATTGAAAATGGGATATGTTTGTTTGGATAAGTGGTATGTGCTGGTGCACTGTTCATGTAAAATTTAGCTGGATTTTTAGGGTCAACTGATCCAAAAACAACTTCTTTTACACCCTTACCCAAGTAAATGCCGTCTTTTTCAGCCATTTCTTGTCTAACACCATCAATTAGGATATAACCTGGACCACCAACGTTAATTGCACCTAATTCTCTTCTTTCTAAGAAATAAGTGGATGCCAATTCTTTTGGTGCGCCTAATAATAACTCTTTATCGACAGGTAGAATACCACCGGCAATAATACGATCTTGGTGTGAGTAAGTCAGTAAGATATCATCTTTACTAAATACCTCTTCAATTAGGTATTTTTCTCTTAACTCCTCTGTGTCATAATACTTTGAATCTTCTGGATGATTCGCATAACGTACATCGATTTTCATTTTTGTTTCCTCCTTAATTTTTTAGGATGCTTCGTATAAACGCCAAGCTACTTTGTAGGTCTTCTTTTTTTACCCCTTCAAAGACATAGTAAGCATCTGGGTTGGATTTAACCATTAGTGGTAATATTTCATGATACTTCATGAGGCCTTTACCTAACCCTACTTGGACTAATTTGTCATTTTCTACGATAAAATCTTTTAAGTGGAACACTTTAATTTTATCTTTCATCAACAACAATGCTTCTTTAAGTAAGTCAACCTGTTGGTGATAATTTGAAATATTTAATAAATTGTAGACATCAATGATTGCGCCTACATTTGAAGAATTAATGGTTCTAATCATGTCATTAAGCACGCTAGGACTATAGGCTACATGACCATAAGCGGCTTCAATCAAAACAGTCTTATTGTATTGTTCTGCTATAGTTACCAAGGATTTAAACACTGAGGTTACGTAATCAATGGTTTCTTTTTTATGGTTGTTTGGATGATAAGTCCACTGATCATCGTTAAAAGAGCCCGTTTCACTTGCAACAAATTCACAATCAAACAAATGCGCGTATTTTAATTGGGTTGAAAAACGTTCTAAGCCTTCAGCCACTTTTTGCTTATCTGAGTGAATTGGGTTAAAATAACTGCCCAATAACATTATTTTTTTATCACTTTTAAAGCCTTCAGCCACTTTTTTTAACGTATTTTCTTCGAGTTGTGGGTTATCAATTAGTGCTTTATTTAATACCAATTGAATGCCATCAAAACCATAACTAACGAGATCATTATATAGACCTTCTGGGGTATTTTTCCCCATATCATGGCCTCTTACACCAATCTTAATAGTCACAGTATTCACCCAAATAACCCAAACGTCTTGAAATCAAATCACCAACTTCTAAAAAGTGTTTCGCCAGTTTGATTGTATCTTCTGCTGATGTATGTAATGCGGCATAAGAAACAACGCCACAGCATCTGTTTTCAAAGTTATAAATCGGTATGGCTATGTTAACCACGTGATTTAAGTCACCTGATAATTCCATTACATAGCCTTGATTTAGTATTTCGGTGACCTCTTCTTCATTTAGTTTAATACTTGGTTGTATCTTTTTATCAAATGCCGCATAGCATCTACCAATGTGAGTGTCTAAGAAACTGTTATAAACGGTTCCAACGTCCATTGGTGAAACGATTTGGCTATTTGGTGACTGATAAGTGTGTACAAAAACAATCTTGTCATTACCAATACGCTTCGTCACAAATGAATTGCAGCCATGTTCATCTGAAAACTCTTTTAACAATGGTGCAGATGTTGTAATGAAGTTTGAATTCTTTGTATAGACAGAGCCAATCGCATACATTTTTGAGCCAATAACATACGTTTTTCTAAACGGATCTTTATAATAGATGGCATCTGCCTTATAAAGCGTTTGTAAAAAATCATACGCCGTTGCTTTTGGCATATCAAGTGTACGATAGATTTCCCCCAAGGTAAGCCCATCAGGGTGTTTTGATATTAGTTCTAAAATGGATAAAATGCGATTAACCGAACGATTGTCTTTCATATAAGTCACCTCTACTATTATTTTTAACGTTGAACGCGGCCAGAACCGTCTCCTTTGGCTAGCGTTTCAACTTCTTTTTCGTCAACTAAATTATAATCTCCAAAGATTGTATGTTTTAATGCACTTGCAGCAACTGCAAATTCAAGTGCTTCACCTTGTGTTGGTTTCGTTAATAACCCGTGAATCAAGCCTGCTGAGAATGAGTCCCCACCACCGACACGATCAACGATACGGATTTCATATTTTTTAGAATAATAAAATTGATTACCGTCATAAATTAACGCACTCCAGCCGTTATCACTTGCTGAATGTGATTCTCTAAGTGTTGTCACTACGTATTTAAAACCAAATTCTTTTTGCATTTGTTCGAAAATACGTTCGTAACCTTTGTGATCAAGTTCACCTTTTGTCACATCGCCACCTGGCTTAAATCCTAAGGTAAGTTCCGCATCTTCTTCATTTCCGATACAAACATCAACGTATTGCATTAAATCCTTCATTACTGCTTGAGCTTGTTCAGGTGTCCATAATTTCTTACGATAATTCAAATCAACTGAGACTGTCACACCATGTTTCTTAGCAGCGATACATGCTTGCTTAGTAATTTCAGCCCCTTGTTTTGAAATTGCAGGGGTGATTCCTGAAAAATGGAACCATTTTGCATCTTGAAAAATAGCGTCCCAATCGAATTCATCTGCTTTTGCAAGTGCAATAGCAGAATCGGCTCTATCGTAGATGACTTTTGAAGGTCTCATTGATGCACCATGTTCTAAATAATAAATACCAACACGTTCACCGCCCCTAACGATAAATTCCGTATTAACACCAAATTTTCTAAGTGAATTTACTGCACTTTGACCAATTTCATGTTTTGGTAGTTTTGAAACAAAATATGCGTTGTGTCCATAATTAGCTAATGATACCGCAACGTTGGCTTCACCGCCACCGTAAACCACATCAAAACTATCCGCTTGAACAAAACGATTTTTATCTGATGGAGATAATCTTAACATGATTTCTCCTAAAGTAACAACTTTACTCATCCTATTTACCCTCCGATAACTTTATTTTAAATACTGCTTTGATAACTTCAGTATTAGGTTTATTTTCTAATTTAGGCATGTGTAACTCGTCTTTTAAAACAAGTGCAAACATCCCTTCAGTTAGCAATACTCTTGTGAAATCACTGGTTGCTTGACCTTTTAACACGTCTTTTTCTTGATCATATTCATGTGTTACCCTAAAAGACGTTGTGTCTTTTGGCATGTAACCAAAATACTCTTCACCTTTTAAGACTAGTTGAATATCACCAAATAGTTGATGAGATTCAAAAAAGCACTCCTCTTGTGGTCTAGCGACATAATTCTCGCGTAACAACTTAACTCTATTTGTAACAACGTCATATTTACCCGGTTCAATCGTAATCAAATTCGTTTGTTTTATATAATCAACAACGGTTTGAATTTCTTTTGACAAACTGACGTATTTATCTAAATTACTAATATGATCGACAATCATCTGATGACTTTCCCGCTTTCGTTTTGCATGTAATTAAGGACATCTTTTTCGTATAGATTTAAAGAGTCTCCCCAAATGGTATGTTTTAATACAGAGGTTGCGAGTCCAAATTTTAAGACAAACTCTAAATCCTCTTCTTTATTTAATAGACCGTGAATGATCCCTGCAGCAAATGCATCCCCACCACCAATACGGTCATAGATGTTAAACCTTATTGGGCTTATCTCGTGGGTTTCTTTTGGTGTCATAACGTAGGCACCAAGTGCATTATCGGTTGCTGTATAGATTGTTCTTTTTGTCCCAAACAAATACTTGATTTGATAGGTATCCATCAATTGTGTTAACAAATCGGTGTCGATTTTTTCTTTTATCGTTTCACTTGAAGTGATACCAAAAAGATTAATTGCGTCAAATGGTGAAGTAAAACAAACATCAACGTATGGCATCACTTTCTTATAAAATGGTTTTGGATCAATCTCTTGCCACAATGTCTTTCTGTAGTTACAATCAAAACTGACCGTGACACCATATTGTTTGCAAGCCTCTAGAAATTGTAGAAGTACATCAACAACTTGTTGACCTAAAGCCAAATTTATACCTGAAAAGTGAAACCACTTTGCATCTTGAAAGATTTCTTTTAGATCAAATTTTTCAATATGTATCGATGTAATTGCGGCGTATTTTCTGTTATAGATCACTTTGGATGGTCTTCCACCAAAGCCACTTTCAAGAAAGTAGATGCCAATATTACTTCCACCACGATCAACAAACGATGTGTTTACCCCATTGCCTTTTAGATGCTTAATGGCACTATCACCAAGTTGATTATTAGGTAATCGTGAAATAAAGTAAGTATCGTGCCCAAAACGTGATAAACTGACTGCAACATTTGCCTCACCGCCACCGTAGTTTGCGATAAAATGATGTGCTTCTTCAATGGTATTATACTCAGGCGAGGTTAGCCTTAGCATAATCTCACCAAAAGTTAATATCTTTGTTTTGTTAATCATTAGCTTCTCGCGCGCTTAACCGCCTCAACAAATGCTCTTGCATTAGCAGTGACGCCTTCAAAATCACCCGTTTTAGCTGGCGCAGTTAATTCACCGCCAACACCAACTGCAACCACACCATTTTTTATCCATTGTTCAACGTTATCTAAGCTAACGCCGCCCGTTGGCATGATGTTAATGTTAGGTAATGGTCCTTTAACTGCTTTCACATACCCAGGGCCAAATGCACTACCTGGAAATAATTTAACGACTTCTGCCCCTGCTTTTTGAGCCGTTAACATTTCTGTTATTGTCAAACAGCCTGGCATGTATGGCACACCTAATTTTTGACAAAGTTGTGCACTTTCTAAATCGAAACCAGGGCTTACAATGTATTTAGCACCTGCATCGATCGCAATTTGTGTTGTTTTTGCATCAAGTACAGTACCAGCACCCAAAATTAAATCCTTAGGATCGATTGTCTGAGCCAGTTTTTTAATTACTTGATCTGCGTTTGGTACGGTAAAAGTAAGTTCGATTGCTGGTAGGCCACCTTTAATGCATGCCTCAGCGATTTGAAATGCTTCTTCTGCGGTAGTTGCTCTAACTACAGCGACGACACCAACGTCTGTAATACGTTTAAGTACGTCATTTTTCATTGATAAATCCTCCTATTTCCCCATCGTCTATTATATCATACGCTATGTTATAATCAAATACTTGTTTATTTATAATTGAATATCGCTGTGTTTTACACTAATTAGTTCAACGGCTTTTCCATCATGACCTTGAATATTGACGTTTTTAACATAAACTTCATCCACGTGATTGAAATATAATCCTTGCTTAATGCGAGGTTCTAAAAAACTCATCATAGCAGGCACATCCGCAATCGGTTCATTAGAGTAAGTGAATTTGATATTTTCAAGCGAAATCTTTTTGATTGGCTGTTCAGGTAATCCGTAAAAGAAACCTGCGGACACGTGTGCATTTTCACACACCATGTCTTTAAATGTAAACTCACCTAAGTAAGGTGTACGTTCATCGACTGGGTGTGTTTCTTTACTCCAAACGTATTCTGTTTTCCCATCTGGATCACAAAAATAATACATATTCATCACTAGCGGTGTTAAAACATCTTTCATATAAATGTTTTCAAATGTAATACCATCGATGATCGCATCTTTACCTCTACCACGTCTTGTCTTAATACGAAGACCGCGGTCGGTTTGATTGAAGTAACACTGTGTTACAAATATATTTTTCATGCCACCAGCCATCTCACTGCCTAGAACAACCGCGCCATGACCAAACTGCATAATACAGTTTCTAATGTAGACATTTTCACATGGTGTTTTATACTTTCTACCCATCTCATACTTACCTGATTTTAATGCAATACAGTCGTCACCAACTGAAAAATTAACACCGATGATATTGACATCTTTACACGACTCAGGATCACAACCATCGGTATTTGGTGATTCTTTTGGTGATTCAATCACCATATCGATAAAATCTAAATTGTTTGAAAAATATGGGTGTAGGTTCCAAGAAGGTGTGTTTTTTACTGTAATTCCTTGGAATCCAACGTTATTTGAATGTGCTAGATACAAGCCATTTGGTCGCCATGCACCACGTTTAACACGATGGTTTTCCCACCAGTCACCATTTTGTGCATTGCCATCAAAGACGCCTCGTCCAATCACTTTTGTATTTTCAACATTAAATCCTGTAATCATTGAAGCAAATTGATTATCAGGCGTCCCTTCCCACGTGCCTAACTCATAATTTGTCCCGTCATGAAAAACGGTATGCGATGGCATTTGAGGGTACTTATTTCGATCCGTTAAATAAATCAAGGTTGCTTTTTCATCAAGCTCAAGTAATAAATCACTCTTTAAGAAAATTGGGCCTGTAAGATAAGTGCCCTCAGGAATGAATACTCTTGCCTGCTTTGGTGCCGCCATGATCGCCATTTGAATGGCTTGTGTGTCTTCTTTTATACCATCACCGATTGCGCCAAAGTCTTTGACATTTAGTGAGGTTGACTCCATGTCTGTTTCAAATGTAATACTTTCACCTAAAACCGACACGCGATATGTCGTCTTTGGTTCTAAATGATAAATCGAAAACACATTGGTTTTAACTTCTTTTAGTACGACTTGATCATTTACTAAGACATCAAATGGATTTTTTGAATAGTAAATATCTTTGTTATCTAATTCGAATGTAAAACTTCTTGAACTTTTAAAAATACATTTAAACATTACAAATCTCCCTATTTTTTATTTTTATGTTGTGCTAATATGACTATATTTCTCAGGTTTATCCATAGATAATCGATCAAGAAATAGAGTATTCCAAAGGTAAATGGTCCAATTGAGTTTGATTTTCCAAACAGTAATGAGTCAATTGATAAATGATAGGGTCCAATCACCCATTCAGTTAATAAAAAAATCACAAGAACAACAATAAACTGATAAAGAAGTGATAACCAAATTGATAAATATCTTTTATCGGTGCGATATTGTAAATACTGCAAGGTTGGTTTTCTATCATTATTCATCATTTTTATGACATTTTGAATCAGATATTCACCAGCTATAGTCAGTAATAAAACCAACATAACGTAGCGATCAAGTGAATCAAAATTTGGCATCAAAGTGGCAAACGCAAGCATAAATACTGCGCCACCAGTCCAAAACTTCAAAAACCCGATTTTTATACCGGGCGGAATTTTTGAAAATTTGTCTATTTGATATGGACTTAATACTTTTGGATCTTCTTGTTTCTTAGACAATTTACTCAGCTACCTTTACATATTTATAATTCGTGTATAACCATGCAAAAACGTTGGCAATTACATATAATACCCCAGATATAACCATGATTAAAATTGATTGATTCATTGTTGCAGATTTTTCTACAACTTGATTTACACCATTACGTATAACACCTGTAGTAGTTTCAAAGGAAATCAATTTGATGTATTGAAAAATAACGAATAATTGAACTAAAGTGACTAAACTAAACACAACAGACGATATCGGTGATTGTGTTTTACCAAATGCGAATACCGTAAACATTATCAAGACTGCTAACATCATGACAACGAACATATAAAATCCACTAACTGCTGAAAATAATGGTGTAATTGCCTGAATGTGAGTTCTCATTGTTGAGGTCAATATAACAGAACTTAATACGGTAAGTATTACTGGTATTTGATGTCTAGAATACTCGTACCATCTCGTTAAATTAAGTTTTATTTTAGATAATATGGTTTTATTTTCCATTCTTTACCTCCATGTTGATACGAACAGTTGTATTTTTGTCAAAGAAATGTGATTGGTTTATATCAAAATTGAGGATGACTTCCTCACCAATTCTATACTCTTCTCTAGAATCAATTTTGGAAATAATTGCTTGGTTGTTAAATTTAGCGTGTAACAAGCTATGAGCACCTAATAATTCAAATAAATCAACGGTCGTGTGAATGCCTAAAGAAGTTTCATCTAAACACTTACGCTTGACTTCGATAAATTCTGGTCTTACTCCTAATATGATAGGTTTGTCCAGTTGGTTTTCTTCTTTAAGTCGGTTCATGATATTTACATCAGAGATTTTGATTTTATCTTCACCAATAACGAAATAGCCATCTTTCGTCACCACACCATCAAAGAAATTCATTGGCGGTGTTCCTAGAAATCCAGCGACAAACACATTGTGAGGAAAGTCAAATAGTTCTGAAGGGGTACCTACTTGTTGAATGTAACCGTCTTTCATTACTACAATTCGATCCGCAAGTGTTAATGCCTCGATTTGATCGTGTGTAACATATATCATCGTAACGCCTAATTTACCGTGTAATTCTTTTAATTCTTTTCTCATGACACCTCTTAACTTAGCATCTAAGTTCGAAAGTGGTTCATCTAATAAAAATACTTTTGGATCTCTAACAATTGCGCGTCCTAATGCGACACGCTGTCTTTGACCACCTGATAAAGCTCTTGGTTTACGATTTAAATAAGGTAGTAACCCTAGACGAGTTGCTGCATCCATGACTCTTTCATGGATAATATCTGAATTTTCTTTTCTTAATGTAAGAGAAAATGCCATGTTGTGATAAACGGTCATATGTGCATAAAGCGCATAGTTTTGGAATACCATTGCAATGTCTCTGTCTTTAGGAGCGACACTTGCCATTTCTTTTTGATCGATAATTAAACTACCTTTTGTAATTTCTTCTAGTCCTGCAATCATTCTTAATGTTGTTGATTTACCACAACCAGATGGCCCAACTAAAACAATGAATTCACCATCTTTGATGTCTAAATTGAAGTCAAACACAGCTTGAACCCCATTCGGGTAAATTTTATTTAAATTACTGATTTTTACTTCTGCCATGTCTTAAACCTCCTTTAAATACGCTTCTAGCTTATTGCTCTTTTGAAATGCATCTAAGCCAGATAATATGAGTAGTGTGCCTGTTATGCTTAAAAATACGATTGATCGAACTTGAACTCGATCGTATTCTTCCGCCTTACTTATTAATTGATTTGCTTGTTTAATCTCTTGGTCAGTAGGATCTTCTTTCTCCAATAATACTTCGGCTTGTTCTCTTGAATCTGTTGACCATTCACTAATGTTCATTGGCATCCAAAAAATACGAGCAAAGGCAAGTACACCGATTAGCATAACGATAACACCCCAACGTTTGTTATACACTTTCATTTTTTCCATTCCTAGAAAAACAATTAAAAGCATAATGATGTTAAGAAGGATCTTTACACCGATTTGAAATGTTGGTATGACGCTGGTTGAATTAATCACTGTAAATAAGTTAACAACGTTAAAAAGAATGGCAAGTAAAGCTAGATAATAAGAACGTTTATTTGGTTGATAACGTAGTTTTTCGACTTTTGGTCTTGTTAATTTCACTTCATTCATTTTTACTTACCTGCCTTTCTCTTATTTGCACTAATTTGGTATTTCTTAATTGTAACGATTGCAACAGGAACTGAAATAATAACCATAACACTTGATAATACATACCCAATAATAAAGGTATTTAGATTGTAACTACCACCATTAAAAACAAAAGCTAAACGAGCTGGGCTATCTTCAGGTCCAAAGGCTTCGATAAATTCTTTCATTAATGGTGTAATACCAATCACTATCATTATGGCCGAAACGATAAATAATAAACTCGATAAAAGTCCTAAGACTAAATTACTGATGTAATAGTTTTTTCTTTTTTGTGATTCAAACATTAAGTTTAACCCGCCCAGTGCAACTGCCATTAAGCCAAACGTATAAATGACACGGTTAACTTTTTGTGCATGGTTAAAAAATTCTTCATAACCAACCGTTTGAGCATAAGCAAAATTGGTTGCGAAGCCTAATGCATAAATAAATAGGATAATAGCTAACAAAAAATAGCTTAGAAAAGAAATTTTTTGCCACTGTTTTAAATTCAACATAATAAAAGCTCCTAACTTTAAGGGTGATGCGAGGCCTGTTTCCAGGCCTGCACACACGTTTTAATTTAATTATTTACCGTTAACTCGATCTAGTGCTCTTTCATAAGCTGGTAAATAAATGGTTTCATAAGCATTGACGTTGTTATACATCATCGTTGCCATGTATTCATTTCTTGTTAATGATTCACCTTCACCGCTGAATCCATATTTAACTAATAATACTACTTTTTCTGTTGACCAAACGTCTCTATAAGTTGCTGATAAAGCGATTTGATCTGATTCAGATTTAGTTAATGCATAAACAGATGGTGTTTGAGCGAACCAAGGGTTCGTTGATTCTGTTTGACCTGCAAGTTTAAATACGCCTGCATTTACTGCTGTATTAATTCTTTCAATACCTACTTTACCTTGATCAGATAATGTTTGGTATTCAAGACCTAATGTACGAATATGACCAACTGGCATTGTACCACCAAGGTATTGACGGTAATAGTTAATCATGTTACCACCAGCAAGTGAGTCACGTTGTGCTTTCGCTTCGTCTGAGATCTTTGGAATTTCAACACCATTATACATGATGGTTCCATCTTGCCATTCGTCTGGTCCGAAAACAAATAAGTTTTCACCTTCAGTTGAATATAGATAGTCAACAAGTACTAAAGCTCTTGCTAATTTTTCTTTACCGTTTGATCCATCAAGAATTGTTGAAGGAATGCCCCAAGCTTCTGATTTTAATGAACGGCTTGATTCTGTGAAATGGAAGTAATTGCCATCACCTAACCAGTCATTTACTGGAGGTAAGATAGCTTCATTTCTAAATGATGCATCAATCGCTGTTGCTGAGGTAACATAACCTGTTGTTGTTGATGAAGCGTTAAAGTCAAAGCCCATGAAACCTGTAGCTTCTTTAACTAGGTTGTCTCTAAATGAACCGCCGCCACCTTCAAATCCTAACTCAGGATTTTGAACAATTAAACCATCACCATATAGATTTGATAAATTGTCAATCATGTCTAAAGTCTTCGCTTGTGTTCTAGTATCAACTAATTTACCATCAGTTCCATAGTAGAAATATTCATTTCTTGACATAACGCCACGAATACCGAATGTTTCACCAAAACGAACTAGATTTAGTAAACGTGAACCTGATTTGTCACGAGGATATAATACTTCTACACTTGATTTGATACCATCAGTGTGTTCTCTTGTTAAATATTTAGGATTTGCTTTTAGAACATACATTAATGCAATCATTTCATCGACATGGTATGATGCATCCGTACCAACAAATACGTCAGCTAATGAAGCATAACCTTGGTCGCCATAAACGTCTTGCATGTAAGCGATGAATGCTTCTGCCATTGTTTTACCTGTCTTAGTAGGTAAGTCTTTTAATACGTCAATTACGTTTTTAGCATACGTTTTAGATACAACGCGAGTTGTGCCATCCGCATTTGCAACGGTTACTTTAACGTCAGTCATTGAATTTGGATTTGTCTTAACATAAGATATAGATCCTGTGTAAGCTTCTGAATCAAAGTCAACTGTCCCTTGAGGTGCATTTTCTTTGTCTAAGATATCAGTAATCCAGTCAATACGTGCCACTTGCATTAATTCAATTTCACCAATACCATCGAAGTAAGGTGTAAAGTAAACACCACCATCTGCTGAAGTCATAGATTGTTTGATTGCAGGATTTGCAGTTAGGAATGCTTCAAGATTAGGCATTAAGTACATGTAATCATTTAGATCAATGAACTTACCTGCAACACCTTGTTCAGCAATACCAGCACCTGTACCGTTAACTAGGTCTATACCATCAAAACCTTCGGTAACTAAGCGAGTAAATTGTGCATTTGTGTTTTCATCTGACGATGAAGAACCGTTTGAGAAGTTAATATTTAAGTTTTCACCAATAGCTTCCCAAATTGGCATAATATCACCTTTACTATAGGTTTTGCCATTTAATGCCACATACGGTGTGTCCTTGTTGTAGGTAATAAAGTTATTACCTTGATAGTTAATTGCTACATTTAATGCAACATTCTTTGTGGCGTCATTGACTAATTTTTCATCGTCGTTTCCACCACCGCCATTAGTGTTGTCACATGCTGCTAATCCAACAAGTGCAAAAACCAATGTTAAAACTGTGAGAATTCTTTTCATTTATTTGTCTCCCTTTCTATGAATATTCTCTAAAACTCTATTCTTTAACCCCACCAACGTTTACACCTTGTGCAAAGTATCTTTGCAAGTAAGGGTAAATGATGATGATAGGTATAATAGACATCACAATCATCGCATAAAGCATGGACTGAGTTGAGTAGTTGTAATTAAACAAACTTTGATCCGGGTCATTAACGGTCGTATCTAAATAGATTCTTAGAAACACTTGTAATGGGTGATCAACATCCGGAACTAAAATACGATTCCAGAAATACCCGTTCCAACGATTTAATGCGTAAAACAGTGTTACAGTTGCCATCGCAGCTTTTGACATCGGAATGTAAATCTTCCAAAGCACTTGAAATTCATTTGCGCCATCAATGATTGCTGCTTCTTCGATTTCCTTAGAAATACCCGAAAAGTAGTTTCGAAGTAAAACAATATTAAATGCTTGTGCACCAAAGGCAAAGATAATTCCCCAACGGCCATCGACACCTAAACGTTTATAGTTTAAATAGGTCGGAATCATCCCAGCACTAAACCACATGGTAAATACGATTAAGAAGTTAATTTGTCTTCTAAATATCAATCGGTCTTTCGATAGTGCGTATCCGGCAAATACCGAAATCAACATACTAAATAATGTCCCATACAAGGTATAGAATATCGTATTTGAATAAGCTATCCAAAAACCTTTAGCGTATTGCCCTCTGATAATATCGTTAAATGCATCCCATTGAACATCAACAGGAAATAAGACGACGGATCCTGACTCAACCGCTTGTCTACCAGAGATAGCGGATGAAAAGGTGTATATAAATGGATAAAGTGCGGCTATTGCAAATAATGTAGCTACAGTATACGCAAGCACTTTAAATATTAATTCTGTTTTATCTAATCTGTTCATAAGTGCCCCCTAGAATAATGACGTTTCAGATACACGTCTGCTTACAAAGTTCGCGCCTAGAACTAACATCATCGCGATAAGTGAGTTGAATAAATCCGCTGCTCCGGCAAATGATACAGAGATTTGAGATCCCCCTCCGGATGCACCACCACCGCTCATTAAGCTACCTAAACGAATGACGTAGGTTGATAGTACGTCTGAAGTTGAGTAGTTTTGTACGTCATAAAGTAACAATACTTTTTCAAAACCAACCGATAGTACTGATCCAATTCTTAAGATCAACATAATCGTTAAGGTCGGAGCCATACCAGGTAGGGTCACGTATCTAACTTGAGCTAATTTATTAGCACCATCAATACGAGCCGCTTCGTAGCTGACTGGGTTAATCCCCATGATTGCAGCAAAGTAGACAATCGAACCATAACCAGCCCCTTGCCAGATATCTGAGATGATGTAAATAGATCTAAAATATTCTGGTTCAATACGGATATTGACACCTTGTTCGACAACACCTAGATTAATTAAGAGTTGTGTGATAACACCTGGTGCAACCGTGCCACTTTGATTACCACCAGCAAGCATCAAGGAAACAATACTTGTGATAACAACCATCGATATGAAATTTGGTAAGTAACTCAAAATTTGAGTGATACTTCGATAAAGCTCATTCTTAATTTCACTAAAGAATAACGCCAGGATAATTGGAATCGGAAACCCGAAAATTAGGCCATACATACTAATCGAAAATGTATTTCTAAAGGCTCTCCAAAACTCTACCGTACGTGTTTGATCAGAGAACATTAAATTTTTAAGAGCAAAGAACCCATAAAAATCTTGATCACCAATCGCTAATGCGTTGTCGTAATTCTTAAAAGCAACCAAAATACCTGATATTGGTAAGTATCGTACTAGAAAGAAAAACATAATGACTGGAATTAACATTAAGTAAAGCGCCCAGTCTTTCTTTACTTGTGCCCAATAGCGTTTCCACTTAGTGCGTTCCATTTCATCGATAATTTTTTCTCTGCGCTCGACTTGAAGCACATCTTCTTGAATGATTATTTGATCATTCTTCATCATTCCACATCCTTTTTATGAAAGTTATTCAAATACTTTCGCATGTCTACTAAGAAATTCGGTTGTATGCGCATCACTATTATTACAATTAAGCCTAAAATGAAATTAGCTAAATGGTAGAGCAGTAAGGCAACTATACTAAACTGAACCTGAAACATGACTTGTGATAGCCCTTGCAGACTAATTAAACCTAGAAATCCAATGATATAGTAAAGCAATGAGGTATATATGTCTGTTTTAATATCAATTGAACGTTTACTTAAATAGTTCAAATAGATAAAACCGACGACTAAACCTAAATTAGATAACGCACGTACCATCATTAATGAAGTACTCATCGATCTAAACATGATCAAATCAGTAACAATTATTGCCAAATTCAACCACAACCCTTGTTTGCCCCAGCGAACATAAGCAGCTAAAATCATTGGGTAAGAAAGTGTGATTAATATGGTGCGATTCATTCCCATAAATCCAAAGATTTCACCAGCAATTTCAGAAAATACTGCAATGCTTGCTAGAATAATTAAATCAATGGCCATAAATTTGTTAATACTCATTTGATCATCCTCACTTGTGTAATCAAACACTTCCGGTTATAATTATTTTTACGGAGGATAAGTTATGATTACATTACATTTGAATCAATTGAACAACTTAGATGACGTTTTGTCATCTTACAACTCGGAGGAACCCATTAAAATTTTCTTGGCGGAAGGTATTTATCATTTAAAACTCACCATATCAAGAAATAATCTACATTTTATAGGCATTCCAAATAAAACCGTTATCACCAATAGTGATTACGCTTTCAAATTACATCAAGATGGGCTACTTTACAATACGTTTCGTTCACAAACCGTATTAATTACAGGTTCAAACGTCGTTTTTGAAAACATTACCATCAAAAATGAAGCAGGTCGAGGTGACCGCATTGGTCAATCCATCGCATTAAGTGTCTTTGGCAACCACAACCGGTTCATCAATTGCGACTTAATCAGCAATCAAGATACCTTATTTATTGGTCCATTGCCTAAAGAACTCTCAGCTAGATACGATCATATCTTGTCGACTGATGAGCAAACCACGTCTGTGGGTCAACATTATTTTCAAGGTTGTCGTATTTCTGGTGATGTGGACTATGTCTTTGGTAGTGGTACGGCACTTTTTGAATCTTGTACGTTTATTTCAAGTGAATCTGGGTACGTTTTTGCCCCATCGACATTTGAAGAAACGCCTTATGGTTTCATAAGTTACCAAAGCACATTTAAATCAACCAGTGATACGTATAAAGTCATTTTAGGCAGACCTTGGCGAGATTTCGGCAAGGTCCACTTAATTGATAACACATTTTTATCACCCGTTGAACCTAATCGATTTGACGACTGGTCAAAAGATGCGTACTTCTTTTTTGAATCCCCCTACGTTAATTCCCCTTATAGTATCCCCGTAAGTGATGATTTAATGACGAAACTATTAAAGTTTATCGAAGAAATTCGATAACTTTTTTTTCTACATTTTGAAGTATTTGTTCGCATTCTCATAAGAAATGTTTCTAACCACTTCGCCTAAGAGTACTTCATCATTTGGAAATAACCCTTCTTCGACCCAAGTACCGATTAAGTCACAAACCAAACGTCTAAAGTACTCATGTCTTGGGTAGGATAGGAAACTTCTTGAGTCTGTTAACATACCAACAAATTGGCTTAATAACCCATTATTAGCTAACGCAATCATTTGTTTTTTCATGCCATCGATGTGGTCGTTAAACCACCAAGCCGAACCACATTGTAGTTTGCCGCTTACTTTACCATCTTGAAATGCTTGCATTAATGTAACCACAATGTCATGGTCTCTTGAATTTAATGCGTAAATGATTGTTTTAGGTAATTGGTCATTTTCTTCTAATTTATTCAGTATTTGCGATAATGGTTTTGCAATTGGATCATCGTTAATGGCATCATAGCCAGTATCAGGTCCTAATTGCTTTAACATGCGCAAATTATTATTACGCAGCGCACCAATGTGGTACTGTTGCACCCATTGACGCTTATGATACGCTTTACCTAAGAATACTAAAACATGACCTTTGTATTGCTTAATTTCATTTTCTGATAACGGCTCGTTGTTTCTTGCTTTTTTGAAGATTTTTTCAATTTGTTCTTTACTAGACTCAACGTAGAATATCGAATCAAGCCCATGGTCTGATAAACTACAACCATTTTCAGTAAAGTAATCCATACGTTCTTCAAGCGCTTTTTCTAATGAATCAAGATCATCTATACGATAACCAACAACACTTGAAAGTTTATTAACCCAATCATTAAACCAAGAAAGTTCAATATTAATCGCTTTATCAGGTCTAAATGCAGGTAATACTTTAAAGCTGTTGTTTTCATTTTTTAACAATTGATGATAGTGAAGATCATCGGTTGGATCATCGGTGGTACAAACAATTTTAACATGACTCATCTCAATAAACTTCTTTGGTGTCAAATGAATTAATTGTTTGTTTGCCTCTTCATAAATTGATTTGGCTGTGTCTTTGTTTAATAACGTTTGAATCGAAAAGAATCGTTGAAGTTCTAAGTGGGTCCAGTGATAAAGTGGACTACCAACTAGATAAGGTACTACTTCTGCCCATTTTAAGAATTTTTCGTAATCAGGCTTATCCCCTGTGATATATGCCTCATCGACGCCATTTGCTCTCATTAAACGCCACTTATAGTGATCGCCACCGAGCCAAACTTTCGCTAAGTTTTCAAACGGCTTGTTTTCATAAATTTCTTTTGGATTCAAGTGACAGTGATAGTCAATGATTGGCATTTTAGCTGCGTGTTCGTGATATAGTTTTTTTGCAGTTTCACTATTCAACATAAAATCTTTGTCTAAAAATGGTTTCATTATAAGATCACTCCCGTCTTAAATATACCAATTTCTCTAAAATGATTAATTTCGTTTCTTGTCTTTTTACCATTAACAATAGAAACGATAAAATCAACAAATTCTTCAAGTAGTTCATCCATTGATTTGCCTTCGGTCAAACTACCCGCATTAAAATCAATCCAGTTTGGTTTTTTCTTATAAATATCGGTATTCGTTGATACTTTAATCGTTGGAATAAACCCGCCAAAAGGTGTACCTCTTCCAGTTGAGAATAAAACGAGTTGGCAACCACTCATCCCAAGGGTTGTTACTGAAACTAAATCATTACCTGGGGCTGAAATCAAATTCAGTCCTTTTGTTTTAAGTCTGTCCGTTTGACTTAAGACATCACAAACGATGCTGCTTCCTGCTTTTTGTGTACAGCCTAATGATTTATCCTCAAGTGTTGTTATGCCACCATTTTTATTTCCTGGTGAAGGGTTATCGTAGATTACTTGGTTATTTGCTTTATAGTATGCTTTGAAATCGTTAATTAAATGAACTGTTTTGTTAAAGACCTCTTCATTTTTTGCACGACGCATTAGAATTTTCTCTGCACCAAACATTTCAGGGACCTCAGTTAGTACCGATGTACCGCCATGATAGGTGATATAATCACTTAATTTACCTAGTAAAGGGTTAGCTGTGATTCCAGAAAAACCATCGGACCCACCGCACTTTAATCCGATTTTCAACTCTGAAACGTCCGCTTTTGTACGGCGATCATTTTTCATTTCATCATAAAGTTCTGTTAGCATTGCAAGGCCGGCTTCTAACTCATCTTCTACGTCTTGCATGACCATGAATTTAACTCGGTTAGGATCGTATTCACCAAATGACTCTCTAAATTCTTTGACTTGGTTATTCTCACAGCCTAATCCAAGCACCAAAACGGCACCTGCATTTGGATGTTTTGCAATATTTTGAAGGGTTTCTTTTGTGTTTTCATGGTCATCACCCATTTGAGAACATCCAAATTGGTGTCCAAAAATATGTATACCATCAAAATTCTCTGAGTCCGGATTGACTTCTCTTAAGAATAAATCAGCTAGTTGACGTGTTTGGCCAACAATACAACCAACGGTCGGTACAATCCATAATTCATTTCTGATACCAACTTCATTGTTTTTACGACGATAAACGTAAACGTCTCTATTTTTTACTTTCACGTCGTAATTTTCAAATTGAGGTTTGTATTCATAATTTAATACGTCATCTAAGTTGGTTGCCACATTGTGAACGTGTACGTGTGAACCCTTAGTAATCGGTGACTTTGCATGACCGATTGGAAAACCGTATTTAATAATATCTTCTTTTTCGTTTATGTCCTTTAGAGCAACTTTATGACCTTTAATTATATCTTCTTTTAGTTCAATACCATTAACGATTTCACCTTTTTTAAGGTCAACTAGTGCAATCATTACGTTATCTTGTTCATTAATAATGATGTATTTTGTATTTTCCATATTAAACCTCCATCATTTTTTTAAGTGCTTCTCTCATCCCTAGTGTTAAAATATCCTGAACTGAAGAGGTTACAAAATGAACGACTTTTTCATTCATTAACCAGGAAGAATCAAAATGTTTTGATGATAGAACCGTTTTAACCAAGTTCGTAACATCACCATTAGCCCATAGCTCATTGAATAAATCAATGAACACTTGGTCGTCTTGAATCTTGATTATTTCATCGTTACGTTTGCCTCGATAGAAAACGAGTAAACTTGCTAAACTGAATAACGCACATTTTGGCATTGAGCCTTTTTCAAGTGTTTCTTCAACAGTAGGTAGAATCCTTGATTTGTATTTACTCATCGAATTTAGGGCAATACTCATTAACTCGTGTCGAACAAATGGGTTTAAGTATCTTTCTAATACACTGTTTGCAAATCTGTCCATATCTTCTTTTGGAAGATTGATGGTTGGAATAACTTCATCAAAAATATAACTTCTAATGAATTTTCCAACTAAAGGATCATTGACTGATTCTTTAACCGTATCAATGCCTGATAAATACGCCACTGGTACCATTGCGGTATGTGAACCGTTAAGAATTTTAACTTTACGTTCTTTATAAGGTTTAAAATCATCCACAAAGTAGACATTTAGACCAGCTTGATCAAACGGTAAACGTTCATTCAACCCTTTTGGCCCTTCAATCACCCAAAGATGGAATATTTCACCTTTAACCATTGAGTGGTCTAGATAACCAAATTTTTCTTCTAATGCGCTGTGGTTTTCTCTTGGAAAACCAGGTACAATACGATCTACTAAGGTATTGTAATAACGATTTGATTCGCTCATCCAATTAATGAAGGCTTGATCAAATCCATTATAGTTTGCTAATTCAATTAGCACACTTCTTAATGTTTTACCATTGTAATCAATTAGTTCACAAGGAATGATATCTAAGGATGCTTTTTGCCCTAACACATCGTATCTGGTCTTTAAGAACATGAGTAGTTTACCTGGAAAACTAGTCGGTGTGATCTTTGTAGATACCTTTTCTTCTAAAAATTGAATACCAGCTTCAGTTGTATTTGAAATAATGGTTGTAATATTTGGATCTTTTGCAAGATTTAAATAACCTTCATAATCCTTAAAGGGATCATAAAATCCACTGATGACGTCGATCAAGCGATTTTGATTGATGACCTCACCTTGATCAAGACCCTCTAATATTAGTGTATAAAGTCCGTCTTGCTCTTCTAAATCTTTAACGCGTCCAAATGGCATTGGTTGAACCACTGCTACGTTACCATCAAACAGCCCTTTTTCATTAAGTGTTTGAATAAATGGCTCGATAAAAGCACGTAAGAAATTACCTTCACCAAATTGAACCACTTTGATTGGTCTTGATGGTGCAGGTTTAATTGTTCGAGACAATCTCTCCATAAAATCCCCCTAGATGTTTAATTGTTATTTTAACCGGCATGAATATCAACCGTTTGTATATGCGAACACCGTTTAAATACACTTTATTTTAACATTGATGTATGACCTTGTCAATGATTTTTTGTAATCTAATGTAACCGTTTTACAAACTTGCTGTTTTTGATCTTCTAATGGCCGCTTATATAATATATATAGAAATCTTTTAAAAACAAAAAAAGAGCTAGAATTTTCATTCTAAACTCTTAATATTGATTATGCTTGTTTGACAAAACTATTGTTATCTGGGTCCGTATAAACGCGTCTGCCACGATTTAATAGATTGATTGCTTCGACGTCTTCTTTGGTTAGTTCAACGTCTTGCGCATGTAAATTTTCTATAATTCGTTTTGGTGTGACGGATTTTGGAATCATAAAGACACCTCTTGCAAGCCCCCAAGCAATAACGGCTTGTGCCACCGTAATATGATGTTTATCAGCAACTTGTTTTAATCCTTCAAAATATGGGCCATCAGGATTAAAAACTTCCCCCTTCATAAACGGGCCATAAGAAATCATCTGTATGTCGTATTTTGCCATATATTTTTGAAGTGAGGTTTGATTTAATCCTGGATGCATCTCAACTTGATTGACCATTGGATAGATTTTTGCTGTCTTTAGAATTGAGTCTAGGTGGTGTATTTTAAAGTTTGATACACCAATGGCTCGAGCCTTTTTATTTTGATAACAGACTTCCATGCCTTTCCAAGTCGCTTGATTTAGTTCAAAGCTTGGACTTGGCCAGTGAATAATGTAGAGATCAACGTAGTCAAGACCGAGTTTTTTTAATGAAACATTTAGTTCATCAATGGCTTCTTGATAGCCCAATTTTCTAGCGTTTAATTTGGTAGTTACAAAAATTTCTTCCCTTGGTATACCTGAATCTTTGATTGCTCTACCGACAGACTCTTCATTAAAATACATTTGAGCCGTGTCAATGTGACGATAACCGTCTTTTAGTGCCTGCAGGACAGTGTCATACGCTTCTGGGCCTTCGCCAACAAGAAATGTACCTAAGCCTAACATAGGCATTTTGACTCCATTTGCTAATGTTTTTGTTAACATGTTAAACCTCCTTAATGTGCTTGAAATATTGCTATTTGTTCGTTCGTTAGTGTGTTGATTACTTTTCTAACCATTTGATAAGCTGCGAAGTGATCTTTTAAATCAAACATGGCAGCTGTCGAATGAATATATCTTGCTGGTAAGCCAATCGTAGTCGCAATAATGCCGTCGTTTGAATCAAGTGCTCTTGCTGCATCCGTTCCACCTTTAGCGATGTAGACTTGATAGTTGATGTCATTTGACTCAGCAACTTCCTTAAACCAGTTAAATAGTTTAGGTGCCATGATGTTTCTAGGGTCATATAAACGAATTAGAAAACCTTCACCCATTTTTCCAGAAGCGCCTTGATCTAGTAAATCATTTAATGGTGAGGCGTCTAATGCAATAAACATATCCGGTTTAAATTTAAACACGGCGGTACCCGCGCCTCTTAAGCCTACTTCTTCTTGCACAGTAGCACCAACGATTAAATGAAAGTCTAGTTCAACGTCGTTATAATCCCTGATTACCTCTAAAGCCATGCCACAACCCCAACGGTTATCGACAGCTTTTGAAATGATCCGATCTTTATTATAGGTTTCTAAATATATATTTTGATTTAGTACCATATCACCAATTGAAACCCCGAAGGCTTTAACCTCTTCTTTTGATGTGGCACCAATGTCTAAGACAAAGTCCGGGAAATCAACTTTCTGAGTTTTTGATAAATGTGGTGGTATTGAACCAATGACACCGGGAACTAATCCATTTTTCCCTTTGACATGAAGCACCTGTGAGATAAACACCTCAGGAACTAAACCACCGATTGGAATCACTTTTAGACCGCCATTTGGCATAATGCTTGATACCATAAGTCCAACTTCATCCATGTGCCCAGCAATCATCACTGTTTTTGCGTTAGGATTTTTAGATTTTTTAACCGCAAATACGGAACCTAAGTTATCTGCTTCTATCGTATAATTTTTGTATTTTTTTATTTCTTCTAACATGATTGATTTGACGTCAGACTCATAAGCTGAAATGCCAAATGCGTTCATTAGTTTTTCGTATATTGGATCTATTTTCATTTGATTACCTCCGCTATTAATCCGTAAATTGCGCCACCTTCACGGTTTTTTAATTCATATTCGCTAACTGCACTTCTTGGTTTACAATTGTAGTCAATCCAAGTAATCTGAAACCCACTTGTTTTGAAATACTCAACAGAATCATCAAAAAGCGCTTGATGATCTGTACGAAACTCAATTGAACCTTGTTTGACCAACAAATTTTTATACTTTTCTAAAAATGTATGATAGGTAAGACGTCTTTTATGATGTCTTGACTTTGGCCAAGGGTCCGAAAAATTCAAATATACTTTATCAATTGTCTTTGGATCAAAAAACGCTTCTAAATCATTAGCATCGCCATTGATGATGGTTAAATTATCCAATTTGAGTTCCAGTTGTTTTTCTAAGATGCGGTAGGAAACGTTGATGTCTTTTTCCATCGCAACGTAATGTATGTGTTTATTCTGCTGTGCTAATTCAATGATGAACTTTCCTTTTCCACTACCTATTTCAAGATGAATTGGTAAATTGCTATAGATTTTTTCAGGCTCGGTGATTACCAAATCAGACTCACTTACGGCTTCAAACGCCCCTTTTACTTTTTTAGTTCTCATATTTTTTTACTAATGCGTATGACAAATACGCCGCTCCTATCATTAAGATCAACCCAAACATATAATGGCTGAGTTCAATGTTTTTAAGTGGGTTTGTTTGATTTAATAAATACATAATTGCAAATGGACTCGCAAAAAGCATGCCGATAATGCCATAATAAAAGCGAACTTCATGTTTTTCCATCAAATAGGCCATCAATTTAGACGTCACTACTGCACCGAGTATTGCGCCTATACCTAAAAGACCCACAGGGAGAATTAAATTAACTGGACTTAGA
>Ga0265295_1001494_pt1 | contig 40959 bp, 33 predicted proteins | sample Munlansysbiofilm_FD_192503 | JGI IMG/M metagenome (GOLD analysis project Ga0265295, IMG submission 192503) | Leachate microbial communities from a municipal landfill in Southern Ontario, Canada - Methane capture system biofilm | ecosystem: Engineered > Solid waste > Landfill > Unclassified ... | reverse complement strand
AAAATCACATATCGTAGCAAACACAACGAAGCATGAAACTTGAATTCGGATTGAACTTTGTCTCTTGTTTCAAGTTTCTTGTAGAAAAGGATGGGTATGGAAAAATCAGACGTGTTCCGGCAAACCTATGAAAATTATCTAAAAAAAATCTCAGAGATAGATTTTGAACGTATTGCCCCGATCATCGGTGCAAAAAAAGGTGAAGGTGGAGTTGTAATCTCCTATCTTGATCGGGAGTATACGGTTGGTCCTGGGGGGGTGACCGATGACAGGGGAAAAACTGCCTTTTTCCCCGTGAGTGTGGTTCTTTTAAAGTACGTGCTCATGGCCCCTGCAGCACGGCCAATCCCCAACGATCAATGGATGAACTTCAGGGATTTCCCAGATGCTGGGCCCCTTGTTACCTATTTTGGCTCAAATGTCATTCAGGTTCTGGAGAGGGGGTTTGAGGGGCGGGTCAATATTCTCAGACAGCGCTGCCTCGCAATTGGGGCAAAGAATTCTCCCTTTGCATCAAGCTTTGATCTTTCAGTTACCATACCTGTTCTACCCAATGTAACTGTGATTTTAAACTTCAACGACAGGGACGATGAGTTTCCAGCGGCTGCCAATCTTCTGTTCGACCGGACTGTTGCCCTTTGCCTTGATATGGAGAGTGTGGCCATAGTGGGTGTAGCCATTGCAGAGGCTATTCTGGAGGAGAGGGTGCGGGGTCAAGGGTGATGTATTCTAAAAGAACAGGGCAGGTGCGGCATTCTTTTATCTTCTCTTTCCAGGTCCTGTGAACTTTGCCGTTGCATATGGTTCCGTTGATGAACCAGCATAGATCCCCTGAATTAAACTCCCAGGCAGGACATTTTTCCCTGAGTTCGTCCGGACAGTTGAGGATCTCCCAGCAAGGTGGTTTTGTCCTGTTGTTTTTGTCCTGCCTTACCAGGAGGAAGAGAAGCTGACGTTCCACATGGTGGGGAATTTTTCGCCATCCCTGTTCATAGCTGTGGACGGCCTTTATGGAAGTTCCAATGAGCTGGGACATCTGTTTCTGGGTTTTGTTCAGTCTTGCTCTTATCTGCTTAAACTGCTGTTGTTCCATGATATCTTTATCTCTTTTTTTGATTGTATCATGGAGCAGGGTATATGACACCGGCAGAGTTGTCAACGGTTGATCTGTCACATTGTGGTAGGTGTTCTCTCCCCCCATCAAATAACCCGGCATCTTTCCCTAAGGTAGTGCCGAGGATCTACGCACCCGTGTTTTTCATCCAGATGTGGAGTACCACAAAGGTCAATACAGGTGGGGACTTTTATAGGGTACTCCCACTGAAACATCACTGTGCGAGTCTCGACTTTAGAGCCCTCTTTGGTTCTCCTGACCGGAACATTCAAAACCAAAGGGGGAGCAAGAAACTTCAAACAAGAGACAAGAAACAAGGGGCCCTGTTCAAATTTTAACCTTCACTGCGGCCGGATGCTTCTCTCACTCCGGCCATGGGGGTTCTATGAAGGATCCCCGGGTTCGATGCGGATAACTATGTCTGCAATTTCCCTGGTCGTTGAGATTATGTGGGTTCTGATCCGTTCTGCAATATCGTGACCCTGCTGGATGGTCAGCTGCCTGTTCAGGACCAGGTGAAAATCAATATAGAGGTTTGCCCCAAGGTATCGGGTTCTGAGTTTGTGGATTGTGATCACCTCGGGGTGGGCCATGACAAGATCATTGATTGAGGCAAGGGTATCCTCCGGGGCACCCCTTCCAAGGAGTTCGCCAAATCCGGGGATCATAATCTTGAACGCCGCCTGGATGATAAATACAGATACAATCAAGGCCCCTGCGCTGTCAAGAAATGTGAGGTTGGGAAAGAGCATGGAGCCTGCAAGGGCAACCATAACCGGTATCGAACTTATGGCGTCCAAACGGTGATGCCAGGCATTGGCCGACAGAGCTGTGCTTCGTATTTTTTTCCCGACACGGTCGGTCCATTGAAAAAGAATCTCCTTGGTGATAAGGGAGAGCACGGCTGCTCCCAGGGCAATGCCTGTGGGTGGGGGCACGGATTGCCCGCGCATGGTTGTAATAGCATGCCAGCCGATCCCGGCTCCTGTCATGAAAAGTATTGCGCCAATTGCCAGGGTGACCATGGTTTCAATGCGCTGGTGGCCGTAAGGATGGCATTGGTCGGGCGGTTCTGACCAGAAAAATGACCCCAGGATTACGGCAAGATCCGTTACCGTGTCTGAAAGGCTGTGAACGGCATCTGCCACCAGGGCTTGGCTCTGTCCAAAAATTCCCGCCGCAAATTTAATGCAGGTAAGCAGGACATTCACTCCGAATCCGATCCAGGTGACCTTGCGTATATAAGGACTATAGTCCTTTTTTTTATTTAAGGGTTGCTGCAAAATCTGCCGCCCGTGTTTCTTTTTCAAGGAATCGATAGAGTGTGGCTCTGCCTACGTTAAGTTCCCTGGCCGCCTTGGCCTTGTTTCCCCCGGTTCGTTCAAGGGCTGTTATTACAGAGTCAAGATCAAGTTTCCCCGAGGTTGTCTGTTTTTCGCTGATAGGAGAAACAGGAATGTTCGTAGAAACATTTCTAAGCTCCATGGGCAGATCCATGGGCATGATCTCGTTGGATTTACACCGCACAATGGCAAATTGAACCGCATTTTGCAGTTCTCTTACATTGCCGGGCCAGTCGTAATCCATCATGGCCCGGATGGCGTCCTTGGAAAAGGTGGGTATGGGGTTCTGGGTGTCTTTTTCAGCCCGCTTGAGAAAATGGGCACTCAACAGGGGAATGTCATTGCGCCTCGCCCGCAGGGGCGGAAGATTTATGGGAATGACGTTGAGACGGTAAAACAGGTCCTGCCTGAAATTTCCCCTCTTCACCTCGGCTGTGAGATCCTTGTTGGTGGCGCTGATGATTCTTGCATCCACCTTGACGGTTGATTCACTGCCCACCCTTTCAACTATACCCTCCTGGAGGAAGCGTAACAGCTTGACCTGCATCTGTTTCGGAAGTTCCGCCACCTCGTCAAGGAACAGAGTGCCGTTGTCGGCAAGTTCAAACCGCCCCTTTCTATCCTTCACTGCCCCGGAAAAAGCCCCCTTCACATGGCCGAAGAGTTCGCTCTCCACAAGACCTTCTGGGATAGCACCGCAGTTCACCGGTACAAAGGGACCCTGGGTCCGTTTGCTCTCCGAGTGAATGGCGGCGGCCACCCGCTCTTTTCCCGTGCCTGTCTCTCCATGGATGTGCACAGGATAGTCATATTTTGCCACATCCACTATCTGTTGAAAGATCTGGCGCATGGGACTGGTTTTGCCGATTATCCCGGAAAAAGATGAAAGTTCGTGGGCCCGGGCCGCAAGCTCTGTGAATTCGGTCATGTCCCTGAACGATGCAATGACACCCTTGAAGGTCTCCCCGTCAAAGATGCCGGTGATGCTCATTTCAATGTGCCGTAGTTTGCCAGACCTGGTGATAAAAGTTGTGGGGAAATCCAGCCGGGTTTTCAGGTCTGGATAGTGATCATCGCAAAAGGAACAGCGATCCCCGCAAAAGGGAGCACCAAAGGCCTCGTGGCAATCTTTGCCCATGACATCATCCTTTGAAAAGCCGGTGATCTTTTCCGCCTCCCGGTTGAAGAAGATAATTCTTCTATCAAGGTCATGGGCCACGATCCCGTCCCTGAGGTTGTCAAGCACAAGCTCAAGGGTCTTTCTGTCGGATATGAACTCGTCAATGTAAACCATAAACAGTTCTCTTAGCTTTTAGCTATCAGCTGTTAGCCTAAAAAGGGATGGAAATAAAAGCTAAAAGCTAAATTAGCTGGTTATTTATTCTGCGGTCCTAATCATTAATGCCTGGGAAGTCTCGTCTCCAGGCAAGATACATATTTGTATCACAACCTAACAATAAATTCCATTCAAAATATTGCCCGGCTGTGTTCTCTCCCAACTATCTACTACCCACTACTTAACTATTCATTACCTACTGCTTTACAAGGCTGAAATAGGCCACAGGAATAACCACAAGGGTGAACAGGGTTGAGGCAAACAGACCAAATATCAGTGCCCAGGCAAGGCCGGAAAATACCGGGTCAAGGGTGATGGGAAAGGCACCTATGGCCGTTGTAAGGGCCGTCAATAGAATGGGCCGCATGCGGATGGCCCCGCTTGTGAGGATCGCTTCTTTAAGTTGAGTTCCCCGTGCCAGGGCATCCTGGATGAATTCGATGAGAACAAGCGAGTTTCTTATAACTATGCCGCCAAGGGCAATCATTCCGATCATGCTCGTGGCTGTCAGGAAAACCGGGTTTGCAAAACCCGCCACATCTGATGTGCCGATAAGGTTCAGCAGCAAAAAGCCCGGCAGAATGCCTAATAAGGTCAAGGGGATGGCCATCATGATGAGAACCGGCATGGACGTGGAGCCCGACTGGATTACAAGCAGGATGTAGATGGCCAAAAGGGCTGTGGCAAATGCAATAGCCATGTCCCTGAAGACCCTGAGGGTGATCTTCCACTCCCCCTCTCCCGACCAGACCACCCTTGTGCCTGGGGGCATGGGATCTTTTTCCAGGCGGGACTGCATGTCAAGGACAGCCTCGGCAGGGGACCTTCCCGCAGTATCACCAAGGACAAATACAACCCTTTCCAGGTTTTTGTGAAAGATGGGCTGGCTGCTTGGGTTCTTTTCAATGGTCACAAGTTCTCCAAGGGAGAGCATCTCTCCTGAACTTGTACGCAGGGGCAGGGTCATGAGGTCGCCGGGGGAGGAGCGAAGTTCCCTTGGCAGGGTGACCCTTATCTTCAACGGCTGCCTCTCCCTTGCAAGGTGTACCATTGCCGGGGTAAGGCCCGTCATTGCACCTTTCAGGGTGGTAGTTATGGTTCTTGTGGATATGCCGTGGAGGGCCGCCTTTTCTTTGTCGATAACAATGTCGATCTGGTCGTGGGGTGCAGCCTGCATGGTGTCGATGTCCACCACAAACTCTTCCTGTTCCATGATGGCTGTTAAATGATCTGCCGCAGCAACGAGGTCCCCATGGTCAAGGCTCGGCTCACCATAAATTTCCCCCACAAGGGTTGCAAGCACCGGCGGTCCCGGGGGAACCTCGACGAGTTTGATTCTGGCGTTGTTGTTTCTGGCTATCTGTTCAAGGTCTGTCCGCAACCTAAGTACAATGGCATGGCTCTGGAATTTGCGCTGCTCTTTTGGTTTCAAAAGAACCCTCAGGTCAGCAAGGTTTCCCTGGTCTCTCATGTAATAGTGGCGGACCATTCCGTTAAAATCCATGGGGGACGATGTTCCGGTAAACGAGAGAACCATGGTTACCTCGGGCACAGTTTTAAGATAACGCTCAAATTTCTGAACAACGGCGTCGGTTTGCTCGAGGGGTGTGCCTTCGGCCATGTCCACAATGATCTGGAACTCGTTTTTGTTGTCAAAGGGAAGGAGCTTCAAAGGGACCAACCTGAACACGGCAAGCAGGCAGGATGCAACGAGAAGAACCGCCACCAGGCTGAACAGAAGGGTCCTTTTGAGCCTTGATTCGAGGAAGGGCAGGATGATCCTGCGATACCAGCGAAGGGTTCGGCCGGGCCCGTCGGATCCAGCTCTCTTTTTTTTTGTGGACGACGTTGTATCCTTGTCATTCCTTAAAAGGGCAAGGGCGAGCCAGGGAACAATGGCCAGGGCGCAGAAGGTGGAAAAGGTAACGGTGAGGGGTACATTCACCGCCATGGGGGCCATGTAGGGCCCCATCATGCCCGTGATGAAAAATAACGGCACAAAGCAGACGATGATGGCAAGGGTGGACATGATGACCGGGGGCAGCACCTCGTCAACGGCGGCCAGGGTTGCCCTGAACGGATCGAGAGCCCCCTGTTTTATGTGGCGCTGGATGTTTTCCACATTGGTGATGGGGTCGTCCACCACGAGACCAAGGGAGAGGATAAGGGCAAACAGGGTAACCCGGTTGATGGTATAACCGAAAAGATAGTTTACAAAAAGGGCCAGGGAAAAGCTGATGGGCACTGCAATGGCAACGATCAGGGCCTCCTTCCAACCCAGGGTAAAGGCAAGCAGGATCACAACCGACAGGATGGCAAACCCGAGGGAACTGATCAGTTCTCCCACCTTCGCCTGGGCCGTTTCCCCGTAGTTTCTGGTGATCTGGGTCAGGACGTCATGGGGGATGATGGATTGTTCAAGATTTTTAAACTCCCTGATGATCTCCTGGGCAACGGCAACGGCGTTGGTCCCTCTTTTCTTTGAGACTGCAAGGGTGACTGCAGGAAACCGTTGATTTTCGTCGAGGGTATCAATGGCTTTCAGGCTTCTGGTCTCTGTGGCCCCTCCAGGGGGTTCAGGTGCAGATCCAGGGGTTTTTATGAGGTTTTGGGGATGGGGAAAACTTATATGGGTGTAGGCGTTGGCCCTGGCAGGCTGATCCGTGATCCTGGCGATCTCCCTCAGATACACGGGTCTGTCCTCTTTTACTCCCACCACAAGGGCGCTGACCTCATCCATGGAGGTGAGAAACGAGCTTGTTGAAACCTTGAAGTTAGTGTTGTTTCTGTCAAAGTTACCCGCAAGGAGAGATGCGTCGGCCCCCTGAAGGGTCTGCTCCACCTCGGTGAAGGAGATGTTGAAGCCGCTCATCTTTTCCGGCACAAGCTCCACCTGGATCTCCCTGTCCCTGCCGCCGTGGATGGTGGTTTTCGAGATGTTCTCAATGCGGCTGAGCCTTGCCAGGAGTTCCTGGCCGATTCGCCTGAGCTCGTGGTCGCTCCTTGTGGGCGAATAAAGGGTGATGTTAACGATGGACACATCATCAATCTCAACGGGCTTCACCACCCATCCCTGGACAATCGACGATGCCTGGTCGATGTGCATGGAGATTCGGTTGTAGAGTTTGATCAGGGATTCCTCCCGGTCCTCGCCCACATGGAAGCGAACAGTTACAACCGCCATCTCTTTATGGGATATGGAATAGACATACTCCACCCCGTCTATCTGCCACAAAAGCCGTTCAAGGGGGGTTGACACCAGCTGTTCGACCTCCTTTACAGTGGCTCCCGGAGCGTTGACGATGATGTCGGCAAGGGGAACGATGATCTGGGGTTCTTCTTCCTTGGGGGTGACCATGAGGGCTGCGGCTCCAAGGCAAAGGGCGATGACGATGAGGATAACGGCGATCCTCGCATCCAGAAAATGTTCTACAATGGTGGAAATAAAACCGGTATCTTTCGCCTTTTCATCCATGATTACCTCTACTTTTGTATTTCCACGGTTTCACCGGGTGAAATTCCAGAGAGCACCTCGATGTTCCCTCCGTGGACCTTGCCCGTGGTGATGTAGCGGCGTTCCCACCCCTGGTCTGTCTTGACCCTTACAAGATCAAGCTGGCCCGTGCGTATCACCGAAGAACCTGGAATGACAACTATTGTATGTTCAGATTCAGGAATCAAAAGTTTTGCATACATGCCTGGATAGAGTCCCTGGGTCTTGGTCTGATCTATGGCCGCCTTGACCAGAAAGGTGCGTGTTTCAGGATCTGCATAGGGAACGATTTCCTCGACGACTGCACTGCACAGGAGCTTCAGGGTGGGGATTTCAGCGGTAAGCAGGGCACCGAGAGACACCTTTCCCACTAAGCCTTCCCGGACATGGGCCTCGATTCTAAAGCCGGTTTCTGTCCTTAACAGGATCATGGGTTTGCCAGGAAGGGCAAGATCGCCTGGTTGCACAAGCTGTCGGATCACCTCGCCCTTTACCGGGGATCTGAGTGTGGTGAATTCCAGGCCTACTTGGGCCTGTTTGACCGTTTCCTCTGCCTGGTTGATGGTTGAATCTGCCTGGCTCAAGGCCTCCAAGGAGATGGAAAGGCTGGCCTTTGCCTGGATGAAGCCGGATTCTGCAGCCTCCAGCTCCAGGGGGGTGGCGGCATTGGATTCAACATAGGTCTTTATCCGCCTGTAGTTGAGTTCAGCCTCGTTCAGCGCCGCCTTTGCCGCCTTCACACCCTGGATAGCGTTTTGTCGTGCGGAGTTTGCCGCTGTAACTCCCTGGCGTGCCTGATCAAGGTTTGACAGGGGGGTCCGGCTGTCAAGGGTCACCAGGAGATCTCCGGGAGCGACCCCGTCCCCGGCCTTTACATGAACGGTCTTTACCTGGGCCTGGATCTGGGCGTCGATCTGGATTTGACTCCTGGGTCTTACCGTACCAACGGCAGGCCAGGTATCTATAATGGTTTTTGTCTCAGCCCGTACGGTTTTTGACTCTGTTCCGGTTGTTGTTCCGGCAACTGCCGTTGCCAGGGCAAACAGACCTAGGGCGATGGCTAGGGAAAGCTGTTTTAAAAGGCCCATTAATTTTTCTCCTCCTTAGCTATTAGCTGTCAGCTATTAGCTATCTATTACCGGCTAACGGCTAACAGCTATCGTGTTTCCTCGTTCGTTGTGTCCGTAAGGACATGTGGGTTATAGAGACTCCTTGTTCCAGAGGGTTCTGAGGATTCCCATTGCCCGTGCGATCTCGCTCTGGGCGATTTTTTTATCATAAAAGGCTGCGGCCATGCTGATTCTTGCCCTGTTCCAGGCAAGTTCGCTTTCAAGGTAACGGGTCACAGAGTCTGATCCGCCCTCATACCTGATCTTGATCAGGTTGAGGGTCTCTTCGGCCATTTCAACACTGGTTCGGGTGACCCGGATGCGTTCTTTTGCATCCTCAAGGTTGAGAAAAGCGTTTTTAAGCTCGCTTAAAATCATGAGTCTCATTTTCTGTTGAAAACTTATGGCCCGGTCGAGCTCCTGCTTTGCCAGGATAATCTCCTGACCGGAGGTGCCGCCGGTAAAAAGGTCCCACTTAAAGGTCAGGCCTGCCGTGTAGTTCTCTTTGCTGGTTGAGTAGGAGAGATTGTCGCTGTCCATGTAATAGCGGGCCCCAAGATCCAGGGACGGCAAATAGGTGGCAATGGCTCTCTCCTGACCAAGGCGGGCCTTCTTGGCCAGGGCTGCGGCACTGAACATTTCAGGCCTCGCCTCAAGGGCGATCTCCATGGCCTGGTCATAGGTTGAGGGCAGCACAACCGGGCATTCACAATCACCGTCAAGCTCAAGGATCTCCACGGGTTCATGGGCAATAAGGGTGGTAAGGGCGTTGATTGCGCTTGAATGTCGGTTTCTGCTCTTTACAAGTTCCTGCCTTGCCTCGGCCGCCCTGACCTCAAGGGAGAGAATGTCTGATCGAAGAACGCTGCCGCCGGCATGCCTGATTCTCATGATCCGAAGCTGTTCCTCAACGGTCGCCAGAGAATCTTCGGCAATGGCGACATACTCCCCGGCCTTTAATGCTGAAAAAAAAGAGAGGATCACCATGGAGACGATTTCGTTCTGAACCCCATCAACCATGGACTCGGCCGAGGTCAGGTCGACCGTTGCCATTTGTTTGGTCAGCTCATCCTGACCTCCTCTGTAGAGGTTGACCCTTGCCATGACCCCTGTTTCAAGGTTGGTGAAGCTGCCGGGATGGTTGAAGTCGAGATTGTCCGGCAGGTCTCTCTGGTCAATTTTTTTAAAGAGATAGGCAGAAGGTGCGTCTCCTGCCGTGTATTCGCTGAACAGGGTAAGGGACGGCATGAAGGCAGCCTCGCTTTTTTTAAGGGCGGCCCTTGCCTTTTCAATTTCAGTTGCTGCCATGGCAATGTCATGGTTATTTGCAAGGGCCATCTCAATCGCCTCTTCCACGGCAAGGGTGCGGTTAAATGGCAGCGGCCCCTGGGCTGCAACGGCCGGGCAAAAGAGTAGTGCTGTCACAAGCATGATCAGGATAAAAGAGGGATGGATCTGCATCGTTAATAGCCTCCATTGATAATTGACCGAACAATATCGTGTGGAAATTATCCTGTCAATGTTTCATCTTCTGTCTGGCTGTATGAGGCACAGTTGTATCGCGATACAGCTAAGGTGTCTCGCTGTGGCGATTATGCCACCACGGTCCATGGATTCGTCTGATCACGAGGGATGACTCCAGTGGGGCCGGCACTACGGGGTAATTCACGAATTGCCCTTGCGCGGATTTTTTTATATGTTTGTTAAATAAATCTGGCATACTGCTTGCAATACTGTGGAAAATAAATATCATAGACCAAATGACCATGATGTGGTATATTGTAGAGGTTAAATAGCGAACTCTCTTAGCCTTGGTGGTTTCAATTCTGGAACCGTTGCCGGGGCATTTCGGTACTATGGCTGGAACATTCACAACAAAAACAAATAAAAATAAGGAGAACAGACGCCCATGGGCAATCTAAAGGGAACAGAAACTGAGAAGAATCTACTTAAGGCCTTTGCCGGTGAATCCCAGGCAAGAAATCGGTACACCTACTTTGCAAGCAAGGCAAAACAAGAAGGATTCGTACAGATTCAGGCCATTTTTGAGGAGACTGCAGATCAGGAAAAAGAGCATGCCAAACGGCTCTTCAAGTTCCTCAACAGCGGTGAAGAGCTTGAGATCACGGCGGCCTTTCCCGCCGGTGTCATCGGCTGTACCAAGGACAACCTTGAAGCCGCTGCAGCAGGCGAGAACTATGAGCACGTAACCATGTATCCCGAGTTCGCAGTAACAGCCAGGGCAGAAGGGTTTGAAGAGATTGCCAAGGTTTTCGAGGCCATTGCAGTTGCAGAAAAACAGCATGAGAAACGATACCTGGATCTCAAGGCGAATATCGAAAACAACAGGGTGTTCAAACGTGAGAAGAAAACCACCTGGCGATGTAGAAACTGTGGCTACCTCCACGAGGGTACAGAGCCCTGTGACGTTTGTCCTGCCTGTGCCCATGCCAAGGCTCATTTTGAACTTTTGGGAGAGAATTACTAACCGGTGGTGCCATGGGTGAGTTTTTTGCCCATGGCACCGGCCAAATTTGAAATACCTCCAATGGGGATTGTCTGGTTGGAGATTGTCTGGTGGATGTAAATCTTAAACAATAAGGAGAAAAACATGTCAGAAAAACTTGGTGTTTATCGATGCAACGTGTGCGGTAATATAGCCCAGATGCTTCATGCAGAAGACCCTGCAATGAGCTGCTGCGGTGAGGAGATGACCCTGTTGAAGGCCAATTCCGTAGACGCGGCCAAGGAAAAACATGTGCCTGTGGTGGAGAAGATCGATGGCGGCTATCTTGTCAAGGTCGGTAGTGTTGCCCATCCCATGGAGGAGAAGCACTATATCGAGTGGATTGAGCTGAACACCGATGACATGGTCCTGAGAAAATTCCTCAAACCGGGCGATAAACCAGAGGCTGTTTTCCTCACCGACGCTACTAACGTGACGGCCAAAGAGTACTGTAATCTTCACGGTTTCTGGCGTTCGTAGTTGCCAGTAGTTAGTAGGTAGTGGAGCATAAATAAAAAAGGAGTCAGGTTTTATTATCTGGCTCCTTTTTTTGATTTTATGCTACCCTCACCGTTAAGGTTGCGGGCTTGCTAATGGGTAGCAGTCAATATGGCCGTCTTGTTTTGATGGATCGACGTGTAGGGACAATTCACGAACTGCCCCTATGTCTACTGACTACTATTTAAGCTCGAGAAGTTTCCCGGACAACAGTCGGATATGTGACATCTCCTCTTTGATGATGTCATCAACCCGTTTTTTCCCAAGCTCCCCTTTTACCATCTCTTTCATGCCCACATAAAAGACGATGGAATCTTTTTCCGCATCAATGGCGGACTTGAAGATTTCCTTCATGTTGTTTTTTGGGGTCTCTTTTTTAAAGAAAATTCTGGTGTCGGCAAGGGCCTTGAGGTAGAGAACCGATTCCTCCATGGGATCGAACACCTGGCTCTCCTTTTCCTGGTCGGCAAGCTCTTTCTGCATCTCTTCAAATATACGCTCATGGGCCTCTTCCATGGCGGAAAGGCCCATCAGAAAACTCTTTTCCTTTGCTCCCTCAACGCTGTTTGCCGCATTCCGGTAAAAGATTACACCGTTTCGCTCGATCTGTTTTGCCATCTCAAAAATTTCATCAGCACTAAAATTATAAGACATTTTTCCTCCGAATTTATTTTGATTGCAAGTTTCAGGTTATGGGTTTCCCCTTGGCAAATGCCGTATTTATTTTTTGCCCGATGGTCTCACCCATTTCAAACGAACGGGCAAGGTCATCGGCATCGGGAACGTACTTGACGGCAAGTCCCGGTGTGACGATTTCAAGCCCCATGGTTTCAAACTCCCGGTTGAGGATCTTTACGGCTTCACCGCTCCATCCATAGGATCCAAAGGCAGCGGCCATCCGGTTCTTCGGCCTGAGCCCCTTGATGTAGGTCATTACATCAGCCACAACAGGGAAAATACCGTTGTTCAGGGTTGGCGAACCGACCACAAGGGCCTTGGAATCGAGCATTTCGGTCATGATATCGCTTCTGTGACATTTTCTTGTGTTCATGATCCGCACCCCGACACCCTGGGATTCTATGCCCCTGGCAACTTGTCTTGCCATGGCTGCGGTGCTCTCCCACATGGTGTCAAAAAGGATCAATGCCTTTGGCTCACACTCCTGTCGGCTCCATCGGGCATAGGCGTCAATTATAACACCCGGATCCTTACGCCAGAGAATTCCATGGTCCGGACAGATCATGCTGATCTTCATCCCTGAATCTTTAACAGTGGCTAAAAGCTGCTCCACCCTTGGAGCGTAGTTTAAAAGGATGTTGGCAAAGTACTTGGCCGCATGGGACATGATCTCTTCGCCTGCTTCATCGTCAAACATGGCATCCCCGGCATAGTGCTGACCAAAGGCGTCGCTTGAGAAAAGGATGCCCTCATTCTTGATATAGGTGAACATGGAGTCCGGCCAGTGGAGCATTTTTGTCTCTATAAAGGTCAGGGTTCTTTGACCAATGGAGAGATCTTCTCCGTCCGTGATACTTCTGAGGTTCAGATTGCCGGTAAAGTGCTCCTTCAGATTTTTTTCCCCCATTTTGGAGCAAAACACCGGTTTTTCTATTCCTATTCTGTCCATCAAAGCCGGAAGGGCGCCTGTATGGTCCATTTCCGTGTGGTTGCTCACCACCATATCGATCTTTGCAGGGTCGACAATGGCGCTGATATTGTCCAGAAGCTCCTGGGTAAACTCTTTTTTTACCGCGTCCACCAGTACAATTTTTTCATCCACAATGAGGAACGCATTGTAGGTAGTTCCCTGGTAGGTGGAGTATCCGTGAAAATCCCGGATATCCCAGTCCCGGCAACCCACATTGTAGATGCCTTTCGCAATTTCAACGGGTTTGTACATACTGCCTCCTTGCAGGCCCAGCCGGTCTTTAATCCATTTTTTCGAAAAACTCTTTTTCCGCTCCGCACAGGGGACAGACCCAGGTGTCTGGAATATCCTTAAAAGCCGTCCCCGCCTCTATGCCGTTTTCATAATCTCCTTTAGCCGGATTATACACATACCCGCAGGGACATTCATACTTGCTCATTGTTTATCTCCTTTTTTTATGAAGCGTACTCAAAAGTTTCGGTATCGATCTATGTTTAATTGCTCGTTGATGCCTTATTCCTTCCTTGCTTTTTCCGTGCCAGTTTTTCAGAAAAACTAAATACTTGATGATCAAGTAGGCACTACCTACTACCTACTGCCCACTACCTTCAACCACACTGGCAAGAGCTCCGGAGAAATCTGCCTTTACCCTTTCGAGAAAAAGGTCCCATTCAAGACCGAATCGGTAAAAAGCCATGGATGCAATTTTTTTTGTGATAATCGCATCCCTGTATGCGTGCATTTTATCAGAGTCAAAGATATCCATTATTTGCTTTTTGCCAAGAGTCTTGATCAGAATTGCGGGGATATAGGCCTCCATCACCTTCCATACCAACGCTTTCTGCTTCAAAACATCCTCCAGTCGTTCCTCTACCAGGGCCTGGAGGGCGAAGATCTGCTCGCTTGTTTTTTCTGACAGGGCAAACAGAGCCTCCTCAGGGTACTTCTTATGGATATTGATCAGCATGTTGGTCTCGTCACATGCGAATTTTTCCACCAGCAGCAGCATGTCTTTTATCAAGGCCCAACGGGTGGCTGTATCGTTCAAAAGTTTTGTCTCATAATCTTCACCCATTAGAAAGCCAGTGAGAACCTCGCCGATGGAGCTTGAAAATACACCTCCCTTGTTTGCCGTGGTATCCTTGATATGCTTTATCTTGGTTCCTGCGGCGATGTGGCGGCGGGCCGAATCGGAAAAAAAGACGTTTGCCCCTTCCACGATGAATCTAAGCTCTTTGAGGTTTTCAAGAAAGGCCTTTACATTGCTGCGGTTCACCGTGTCCTTGAATCCGCCGCAGGGTATGAATGCCTGGATGTTTGCCTTTTCCATGTAGATTCGGTTTGCCGGATCAAAGAGAAAGTTTTTATGAAACACGGCACCGTTCTCAATTATCCGTCCGTCCGGAAGGGTGGTTTTGGTTGACATCCTGGGCACCCTGAATCCCTGGGGAGAGAGCTTTTCAACCGGAAATGCCATTGAATTTTCCCTGGGCGAAGAGTGACGCATAAATGCGATTTTTTTCAGGGCCTTTTTATCGAGACCACTGGGGTCAAACAGTATAGACCCCCCGTCAACAATAAGGCAGATTTTGCCTCGCCAGGTTTGAATCTCATTGGCCCCAAGGTCACCGTCAGGTCCGCCGATCATCATGAGGTTGAGATCCTCCTCCCTTGCGTTATAATGGGATATCAGGGTCCTGAATGCCCCCATGATGCCGGTGGTTGTCATGCCGCTGGTTCGGATGTTCTCTCCGATGAGATCATGGATTTTGTCCATGTCCGTGGTCGTCAGGATCGAGCGCCCGTTGATCTGAAGGTCCGTGCCGGCCTCGTGGGTCTCCACAAGCCCGAAGATATCGTCGTTGTCAAGAATCCCGTAGATGTCGTGGGGAATGCCAAAACTCTTGCCCGTTGTGAGGGTCCGCCAGTGGGGGTAACCCCGGTGGCGTGCCTGGAGGGAAATGGCATCCATGAAAGGTGCGCTCCCCTCATCCGGGCCGAAAAAAATCATCTCGGGTTTGCCATAGTAGTCGACCACAGAATCATCCGTAATCATCAGGTCAAGAATACCTTCGGTGTAGTCGTAGAGGCAGTCCATGCCGTAGGCTGCATAGTCGGCATGGGGGACTATCACTCCTTTGGCTCCGCTTTCGCAGATATCCTTGTGCTTCAGGCGCTGGCCCTTTGGGCCAAGGGCAAAGTTCAGGAGTACGGAGTTGTCAACCTCGTTGGCGTGGTTGGACGGTGTGACCCGCAAAAGCCGCAAGCCGCCCCTTGCAATGTCGCCTGCCCTTAAATGGGTACCGCAGGAGTAGTGGCCGTTTACAAAAAACACGCCAAACACAAATTGATTGTAGACCAGGGGGTCAAGCACACAGCTGTCAAACCGGAAGCTGAACGATCGTTTTTCCGGTTTGTAAAAATTGGTCTTCAGGGTGCAGGTTATAAGTTTTGTCATGAACTTGAATATATCCTGACCAATGGTGTAATCTATAAACCTTGATTCGACTGTCCTGTTGAACTCGTTGAGCTTCTCTTCGAGGTTTATGGCCTGGTCCTTACCCGCCAGAGCCGGATCAAACTTGTTCTCAAAAAGTGAGTAGAGAAATTTTAGAAGATCCGGGTTTTCCATGACCGCACTCTGGATCGTTCTCAAGTTATAGGTGGATTTGTTGGATTTGTGTATCCTTGCGGCAAAGGCATCCTCATGGTCCTTGCTCGTCAACCTTGTCATGATCTCCCGGTCTGTTGCGGTTTCACTCTCCCTGAAGATGAACATGTTTGTAAAGTCAATTGCATTGCCGGCAAAGAGCATCTCGTTAAAGCTGAGTTCTCCATGTACATAGAGTTCGGTCACAGGACTGATGCATAACGATAGAAATCCCAATAGGTCCTTGAGTAAGTCAGCCTCTTTTTTTCTTGAAAGTTCTCCCTGAGCATAAAGAGAACAGATGGATGCCGGTACCGTAGATCTATCAAGGTAGGGTTCCCAATAGGCCCGGATCAGAGTCAGCCCGTGATCTTCGAACAGACGTCTGAAGATGGGCAGCTGGGGCCAGGCAAAGTCTGAGTCGAACATGAATCTTGTCTCACCTGTGGCGGGCAGGTTGAACACCTCCACAAGGGGAGTTACCGATGCCTGGGTAAGGGTAAGGAACTTTTCGTACCGGCTTCGGGTAGGTTCAGGGGTAACGTTGAAATCACCGGCAAGATTAAAAAGGAACTTTGATGCCTTGAATTCTTCTTTTGTATAGTCCTGAACTGTCTCTGGGCGGATAATATAGGTGCAATAGCCCTTTTCAGGGCTGAAGTAATATTGGCGCCTGTGTCCGGGTATGAGGTTCTCCAGCACCTTTTCCATATTGTCCCGGGTGTCCCGGGTGGCAATCCTTACCCGTTGCACATTGTTTCCATGGGTCAGGTCAAAGTCGATGTGGGCCACCCGACCGACAAGGACCACCTTGCCGTCCTTGATGGTGATGCTGGAGGCGATGGAAGAGAGAATCTGCTTCAATGAATCCTTGGCGATGTTTTTAAAAAAATAGTTGGGAAGTCCCAGATCGTTGAGCAGTATGCCAGCCGCCATGTTGATACAGGTTGCGGTAATCAATCCTTCGGATGAGAGGTCGATGACGGCCTCGTAAAGAACCCTGGGGTCAAGGTTGACGTTTTCTGCCCTGGCAATGATATCAGCGCCCTGTGAAACAGAGTCTGTGGAATGGTCGTTCATTATGTCTCCTCAAAATCGTGGTTAGTCTGAATGTAAACCAAAAGGTCACATCCCTAGCAAAACTTGTCAGTTTAAATTTGGTAAAAAAATGACTATAAGGGATGGACAAATCTTTTTCAACCTGAATTTCAATATTTGAATCTGTTTCAAATTGTGGCATGATTATTAGTTAACCAAATATAGTTGGTTTCTTATTGGTATATATTTGATATCTAATAGATGTGCGCTTGATTTACTAACCAGAAAAACAGAAGGAGGCATCATGATTAGTTGGATTTGTGATAAATGTGGTTATCAGCTCGAGGCTGAGACTCCGCCGGAAGAGTGTCCCTCGTGTAAAAAAAAATGCTCGTTTGTCGATAACTCCTGCTACACGCCGGACTGCGATGGCCAGCCCATTGACCCCAGAATAAAAAACAACTGATACCCCCAGGGGATGAGATTGGCCGCTGCCCCTGTTCCAGGGGCAGCGGATCTATAACCCCATCCACCTATGTGACGGGGGCAATTTATGTTTGACAAAAATGGCCATTTCTCTTAGTCTGTTTTAACTTTCGATGGGATTCTGCGTATCCGTTGAAATAGAATAGGTCTCTATTGTAAAAACATTACAGAAACGAACGAAAGATGACAGAAACGAACGATGTATAAACGGAGGTGGTCGTGCCGTCAAACTATGGGTTCCGTCTTATTTTCGTGGGGGTGACCATTTTGGTCATGGCCGGTGTCGGACTTTTTCTCAAGGGTTTCCTTGTTCCTGATTCCTTTGGCCGCTATGGCAGCTACCGGGCCGACACCATTGTGGAAGAGGCCTCCCTTCCCATTAAGCACGCCACCAACTCCTCCTGCTTTACCTGCCATCCCTATGAGGCTAAGATTCACAAGGCCGGTCGCCATTCCACCATATCCTGCGAATTCTGCCATAGCACCTATGCCGATCATATCAGGGATAACAAGAAATTCGCCGCCCTGCCGGTGAAAAAAGAGGGTGAGATCACGGTCTTGTGTCTGCGATGCCACAACACCGAGATCAAGGCCCGCTCCCAGGAAGTGATAAAGACCGTTGCAATGCCCGCCCACCTGGCGGATCAAAATGTCAAGCTTACCCACAACTGCAATCAGTGCCACCATGTGCATGCGCCCTTAAAGTACATCGACCGGGCAAAAAAAATAACAGGGATAATGGAGAAAACACTATGAAGCCCATTGGCCCCTCCCACAACTCATCCAGTGAACCCGTGCATTTACCCGACCAGGCAGAGCAATTAAATCAGATGATAGATCAGATGGGAAATAAGATGGACCGCAGAACCTTCATTCAAAAGGTGATGAACGGCACCATTGCAGGCTCCCTGCTGCTTGTTTTTCCCTTGACCGCCGACACCTTTGTTCCAGAAGAAGAGATCCCGGGTGTCAGGAATGAGCCCTACGATATTTTTGATCAGCACTTTGCCTTTGTGGTGGATATCACCCGGTGCATCGGGTGCGGGGCGTGCTGTGTTGCAGACAAAAGGGAGTATAATGTCCCGGACGGTAATTACCGAACCTGGGTGGAACGTTATGTCAAGGACCTGGATGACAATATCCATGTGGATTCTCCAAACGGCGGGCTCGACGGATACCAGACCCCGAGAAAAGACCTTGATGACAGGACAAGGGACACCTTTTTCGTGCCCAAGCTCTGCAACATGTGCAAGGAGGCTCCCTGTGTTCAGGTTTGTCCTGTGGGTGCAACCTTTAAAACTCCAGACGGATTTGTTCTTGTGGACAGCACCCGGTGCGTCGGATGCGCCTATTGTATTCAGGCCTGCCCCTATTCGGTTAGATTCATCAATCCCCGCACAAGGGTGGTTGAAAAGTGCACCTGGTGTTACCACAGGGTCAGGAAGGGACTTCTTCCCGCCTGTGTGGAGGTGTGTCCCACGGGTGCAAGAAAATTCGGGAGCCTCAAGGATGAAACCTCTGAGGTTTACAAGATTCTCAGGGGGGAAGGGGTGCTTACCGTTCTTCGAAGGGAGATGGGCACCTGGCCGGGACTTTACTATAAGGGTGCAAGAATGGAGGTGATTTGATGGATGCAGCGGCCATGGGAGCGGCGATGTTCGGCTCAAACTACGTGTTCCCCAACGATCTCCATGTCCACTGGAGCATGATGATCGTTCTCTACCCCTATATCACGGGACTGGTTGACGGCGCCTTTATCATTGCGGCCCTCTACTATCTTTTCAAGGTTGAATCCTTAAAACCCGTGGCGAGATTCTCCCTTCTTTTTGCCCTTGCCTTTCTCTGTTGTGCAACCCTGCCTCTGCTTCTTCACCTCACAAGGCCGGAACGAAATTTAAACATGCTCATCACCCCGAGTCCGAGTTCGGCCATGGCGGGTTTCGGTTATATCTATGCGATTTCCATGGCCCTTGTGATCTTTCTTGTGCTCTTTGTCTACCGGCCCGACCTTGTGCGCCTCAGGGCTCAAAGTTCAGGAAAGATGAAGCTCATCTACAGGGCTCTTACCTTTGACAGCAAAGATCTCTCCCCAAGAGCCCTTGAGATTGATCGAAAGATCATCAAGGTGCTTGTGGGCTTCGGAATACCAGTGGCTGCAGTTCTCCACGGGTATGTCGGATTCATCTTCGGGGGAGTCAAGGCAAATCCCACCTGGTCCACACCCCTGATGCCGGTGATCTTTCTCTTTTCAGCCTGTGTGTCGGGTATCTCGGCCATTGTTCTCGCCTATATCGTAATTCGAAAATTTAAGGGCCGAACCATTGATGCGGCCTGCATTAAGACCTCGATCAATACTTTGACCGGTTTTTTCATCCTTGCCTTCACATTTGAGATGCTGGAGGTGTTTTCCCACTCCTACCTGAAAACGGGATATCACCACATGGTCGAGGGACTGCTGAACGGGCCGCTCGCCTCGTCGTTCTGGCTCTGGCAGGTAAAGATTGGTTCCCTGATTCCTCTTTTTCTGCTGGCCGTTCTCACCCTCATACGCCTCAAGGACTCCTGGTACACCTTTATCGCCGCAGTTGTGTCGGCAATTCTTCTGCTCCAGGTGTTTATCATGCGGTGGAATGTCGTTATCGGCGGTCAGCTCATGTCAAAGAGCGCCAGGGGATATGTGGAGTTTCATCCGGTCTGGTTTGACAAGGAGGGAATCATTGCCGTTATAGCGGTCATGATCATTCCCTTTGTGATTCTCTATCTCCTTGGCAAAATTTTTCCCTTCTGGTCCCGGGAGGAGATGGTGTAATCAAATAAACGATAAAGCGGGCGTTTTGTGTGGCCACAATCATGGTGCACTAAGCTCAAAAATAGTTTTAACCTAATTTTAAGGAGGTGTTTGACATGACCCTGTCAAGGTGGTTGTTGATATCTGTTTCGGTATCTTTTCTAACATGCGTTACGGCCTTTGGTCTGACCCAGGAGTCGTTTGACGTGAAAAATAAGAAGGTCCAGGAGATGAACAAAAAGTGCATCACCTGCCATCTCAAGGAGAACAAGAGTCTGGTGCTCCAGTGGGAGGCGTCTGCCCATGCCGCAGCAAAGGATGGTCAGGTGGGCTGCTACAACTGCCATGCCGCAGAAAAGGATGATGAAGTGGGCTACATGCACGAGGGCGCATTCATCAAGGCGATCCTTTCCCCAACCGACTGCGGTAAATGCCACGAGCCAGAGGCAAAAGAGATGGCCATTTCCCACCATGCCACGGCAGGAGAAATAATGGCATCCCTGGACAACATGCTGGCCGAAGTTGTGGGCGGCATGCCTTCCAACAAGGGCAACATGGTCAGCGGCTGCTGGCAATGCCACGGTTCCATTGTGACCCTTAAAAAGGATAAGGACGGAAAGACCCTCCGCTCAAAGACCGACGCACCCCAGATGGAGCATACCACCTGGCCCAACTCGGGCATAGGCCGCATCAACCCCGACGGCACCAAGGGTGTCTGCAACGCCTGCCATTCCAGGCACTCGTTCAAGGCCTCCACGGCCCGCCAGCCTGAAAACTGCGGGAAGTGCCATCTGGGGCCGGATCATCCCCAAAAGGAGATCTATGAAGAGTCCAAGCACGGCATCGCCTATTTTACCGCACCCAAGGGCAGCGGTCCCGAGGGCATGAACATCGAAAAGGATGGGGCCTGGGTCCTTGGGGACGATTATTACTCAGCTCCCACCTGCTCCACCTGCCACATGGGGTCGTTTGTAAAGCTCAACGGAGCCGTTCAAAAGAACTCCCACAACGTGGGGGACAGGATCTCGTGGAACCTGAGGGCAGTTGTCTCTTCAAAGCTCAACCGGGTCACCTTTGTGGATGGAACGGTTGCCGATATTACAGGTGAAGTTCCTCCCAGGCCCGGCCAGAAGGCCATGCATCAATCCTACGTGCGGGATGGAGATCGCTTGAAACAAAACGTTGAAGAGAAGACCATCAAGGAGGTTGTCTCCTGGTCTGAGAGACGTGAATCCATGCAGGGTGTCTGCAAGTCCTGCCATGGTATCAACCATGTCAGGGATTTTTACACCCAGTTTGACGATCTTGTGCACCTCTACAATAACAAGTTTGGAAAGCCGGGGGCAGATCTTGTAGATATGCTCAAGGCAGACGGCATCTGGGAGAACAGCGGGTTCCAGCATAAGGTCGGTTACACCTGGTTTGAGATCTGGCACCATGAGGGTCGAAGGGCAAGAATGGCAACCGCCATGTTCGCTCCGGACTATACCCATTGGCATGGACTCTATGAGGTCTCAAGGAACTTTTACCATGAGTTCCTTCCCGGAGTCCAGGAGCTTGCCGACCGTGCCGGCAAGGGTGAAAAATACAAAAAGTACATTGCAGATCTTCTGGCAAAGCCCGAGAATCTGTGGATAAAAACCGGGGGAAGCGCCGAGACCATGAAGCTGATCCAGGAGGAGAATAAGCTTAGGTATAATCAGTAGTCAAGAGACTTGAAACTGGAGACAAGAAACATAGTTCAGTCCTGATTCAAGTTTCATCGTTCGTTGTGGCCGGATGCCATACCTCGCTCCGGCCGTGCCGGTTATAAAAAATAAAAGGTCCGGCAGGGAGACTATTATGGATCCCTGCCGGAATATATTTATACACCCCAGCGTCTTGGGGGTTTAATGTGGAATCCCAATGAAATTATACTTTAAGTGCATGTTCCTTTTATCATTCATGATTGGTGTGTTTGGTGTTGTGACAGGTCTTGTTTCGCCGATTTCTGCATTTGAATCAAACTCTGTGTTGGAGTTGTTTGTAAAGGTTGAAGGGCTGTCCCTTTCCCGGAACGGATATACCCTTGGGGCTGTGCTTGATGATCGTCAAAAAAAGATTGCAGAGTCGAATCCAGTTCAGTCGGACACGGCAAAGAGTTACAAGTTCCAGGACAGGGGGATGAACCTCGTGGTTGATGCGGAGACGCACAGAGTGATCGTGATGTATGAATATTTTGAATCCCTGGATGAGCATCAGATCAAAGAGCTTGCCGGTGCACTGCTCCTGGATTTTGGTGAACCCACCGTGGTTGCCCATGACGCACTTTTTTACTGGGCCTATGACGGCCAGGGACGGATGACATCCGAGGTGTTTAATCAGGCCAAGGCCAAGAAAAAAGATCCAGGCATCCTTGCCACTGTTAAGCTTAACAGCGAGATTCCCATCATGGGAAAGCAGGAAGAAAAGGAAGAAAAAGCCCTTGGAACTGCCTATTACATTATCAGTTCAAACCCGCTGCTCGTTCACTTTGCCCCATAATTCTTTACTCCAGGAGTAAAATCATGCTTGTGCTTGGCATAAAGGGAAGTCCCAGGAAAAAGGGGAATACCGATTATCTGCTCGGCCTTTTCATGGCCGAGGCTGAAAAAAGAGGCTGGGAAACAGCGGTTGTGGATGCGGTAAAGGAGAACTTTGAAGCCTGTATCGGCTGCGGCAGCTGTGATCGGAAAGGTGTTTGCAGTATTAAGGATCAAATGCCTGAAAGGTTTTTTTCCCTTGCCCGGAGGGCCGATGTCGTGGTCGTTTCGGTTCCCGTTTATTTTTACGCAGTTCCGGCCAGAATTAAGGCTCTTATGGACAGGACCCAGACCCTCTGGGCCCGCAAGCATATCTTTAAGATCAAGGACTCAGGCCACGACCATCGAAAAGGGGTGCTCCTTGCAGCTGCTGCGACCCAGGGCAGGGATCTCTTTGTCGGCATAAAGTTGAGCGTCAGGTATTTCCTGGATGCCGCCGGTGCAAAACTTGAAGAGAGTCTCTGCTACAGGGGAATCGACGAGCGGGGAGCCATGGAGAAACATCCCACCGTCCATGAAGAGATGGCGCAGCTTGTCCAAAGGGTGTTGTCCCCGTTTGAGCTACGCAAAACGATCGTGTTTGCCTGCCGGGAAAATGCAGGCAGAAGTCAGATGGCCGGGGCCTTTGCCCGTTCGTTTGCAGGCGCCATAATCGAGGTGATCAGTGCAGGAACGGCTCCGGCGGAAAAAATCAACCCCATGGTTGTCGAGGCCATGGCGGAAAAGGGGCTTGACCTTGCCTTTTTAAAACCTGTTGCCCTCGGCCCTGCCTTGGAAAAATGTTCTCCCCACACCCTTGTTACCATGGGATGCGGCGAGGAGTGCCCGTTTATTCCCGGGTGCCGGGTGGTTGACTGGGACCTGCCTGACCCTGCCGCCATGGATCTTGACGGAGTCCGGGCGCTCAGGGATGAGATTGAAAAAAGGGTCAAGGTTTTTGTCAGGGATCTTTAACTCGATGATCAAGTTTAAGGCTGGACCGGTTATAATATGGTTGGTTGTTTTTATTCTCACCGGCTGTCAGGCCCCGGGTGTCTACAGGGCGGAGGTGGATCAAAAGGCTCTGGCCATGATCGCCCGGACCCGGGAGCAGGCCCTTGGCAACAGGGAGGTCTTCACGGTTGACAGGCCGAGCGACAGGCTTCGCACACGGCTCATTCAAGATCTTGGTCTCGCCGTGGCAGGGCCGGAATCCCTTGGTGCGAATCACCTCCCCCCGGTGCCCCACTGGCCTGAACCGGGGTATCCCGGTGGTCTGGATTCCCGGGCCGGGCAGGCGCCTTCCTCTTGCGACTTCCTGGTTCTCACCCTGTTAAAGGCCCTTGAGGTGGGTGCCGGGAACAGTTCCGAATTTCAGACTGAAAAGGAGTTTGTATTCCAGGCGGCCCTTGCCCTTTACCTTGAAGAGGAGAACTTTAGAAATCATTTTACAGGTCATGTGAAGAACCTGTTGCAGTCCGATACCACGGGTCCGCAATCCAGGGATGGTACCGTGACCTCCGGCGAACTTGCCGGGCTGCACAGGTTTAAAAGCGGCATGAACCTTAGCACAGCCCTGGCCGCCGATCTTGCGAAACTTTTTACGAGCGGTGGCGGTTCTTCCCTGGGCATTACATCGGACACCTCCCTGTCCATCCCTCTTTTAAGGGGCTCAGCCCGGCATATTGTCACCGAGCCCCTTAAACAGGCTGAACGGAATCTGATTTATGCGGTTATCTCCTTTGAGTGGTTCAAGCAGGAATTTGCGGTGAGAGTGGCCACCGGTTTCATGGCCCTTCTACGCCAGGAAGACACGGTTAAAAATACGGAGGAAGACTATAGGAGCAGACGGGTATCCGCAACGAGGAGCAAGCGCCTTGCAGATGCGGGCAGGCTCAAGGAGATCCAGGTGGATCAGGCTGTTCAGACCGAGCTCCTTGCCCGCCAGCGCTGGGTGTCGGCCCTGGAGCAGTATAAGCGGCAGATGGACACATTCAAGACCCTTCTCGGACTTCCCCCGGACGCCGGCATCAAGATCGATCCCGACGAAAATCTTCGTTTGACCGAATCTGGTGACGACCTTCCGGGCCGTCTGGAGCTTGATCCCCGGACGGCCGTGGAGCTTGCCCTGTCCAGGAGGCTGGATCTGGAAAAAGTCCGGGGCAGGGTGACCGACGCCCAGCGGGCCGTTGTCGTTGCGGCCGATCGCCTGGGTGCAGAGTTGACCTTTCTGGGATCTGCAGCTCTTGGAGAGCGCCGCACCATTACCTCGGCAGATCTCTCCAATGCCAGGCTCCGCACGGACAAAGGCGTATTCTCGGCCCTGGTAACGTTGGATTTACCGTTTGAACGAACGGCTGAGGCTGTGGCCTATCGCAACAGCTTCCTGGAGTTAGAGCAGGCCGTCAGGACCGCCCAGGAACTCGAGGACCGTGTGAAACTTTCGGTCTATAACCGTCTCAGGGATCTTCTCGAGGCAAGGGAAACTTTGAACATCCAGGCAAGTGCTGTGGATCTCGCAAAAAAGCGGGTACGCAGCATCAATTTATTCATGGAGGCTGGAAGGGCTGAAACCCGTGATCTGCTGGAGGCCCAGGACTCGCTTCTTTCAGCCCGGAACAGTTTGACATCTGCCCGGGTGAACTATAGGATCGCAGAGATTGAAATCCAAAGGGACATGGGGGTCCTTGCGGTTACCGATACGGGAATGTGGCATGAGTATCTCCCTGATTTGAATGAGAATACTGACATTCCTTGAGGAGTTTAAAAAATTTAACCACGAAAGGCACGAAAAAACACGAAAGAGAAAGGCAGAGCAGGGAATAGTCTCATATCAGTGTAAAGTGAAAATAAAGGATGCTGAGGGAAAGATCTATTTTTTTGTGCCTTTCGTGTCTTTCGTGGTTAATAAGTGCAAATTACTTTTATGCTGAGATGAAGGGCCTGAACTTGATTCTGAAAAATAAAACAGTCCATTATACCGTAATTATCCTGGTCCTGATCGCCTTTCTGGCTGTTTTCCTGTACCTTTTTATAACGCCTGATGATCCCGGGTCCATGGCGGCCCTGACTTTCACTGTTCAACCAGGTCCTTTAACGATCAATGTTGTGGAATCTGGAACCATCAAGGCAAGGGAACAGATCATCATCAAGAACGAGGTGGAGGGTAAAACCTCCATCATCTTTTTGATTGCCGAGGGCAGACAGGTGACAAAGGGTGAGCTTCTGGTTGAGCTTGATGCAAGTTCCCTCATGGACGAGAGGCTTGACCAGGAGATAAGGGTTCAGAATGCCGAGGCCGCATATGTCAAAGCTACGGAAGACCTGGCTGTGTCTGAAAATCAGGCTAAAAGTGATATGGATCTTGCAGAGCTGACCCTGGAGTTTGCCAGGCAGGACCTTGAAAAGTATACCAAAGGTGAGTATCCCAATGAACTCAAGCGGGCCGATGCCCAGATTACCCTTGCCCAGGAGGAGTTGACCCGTGCGGCTGACACCCTTGGCTGGTCCGAGACCCTGCATGGAGAGAGGTACATCTCCCAGACAGAACTTGCGGCCGATCGCCTGGCCCAGAAGAAAAAGGACCTGGATCTTGAACTTGCCCGGAACAACCGTGACCTCCTGGTCAACTACACCTATGGACGGGAGCTTGCCCAGCGAAAGAGTGATGTGAGCCAGGCCGTTATGGCCCTTGAGCGTACCCGGAGAAAGGCAAGGGCAGATGTGGTTCAGGCCGAAGCCGAACTCAAGGCCAGAAAGGCCGACTACCTGCGTCAGAAGGACAAGTTTGTAAAGTACCAGGAGCAGATCGAACGAACAAAAATTTATGCCCCGGCCGACGGTCTTGTCATCTATGCCACAAGTGCCCAGGGCGGGATGTTCCGGCGAAACACCGAACCCCTGCAGGAGGGACAGGATATCCGCGAGCGCCAGGAGTTGATCTATCTTCCCACGGCTAATTCCAGCAACGCCGAGATTGCCATCCATGAATCAAGCCTTAAAAAGGTGCGGCCAGGGCAGGATGTCAAGGTCACGGTGGACGCCCTGCCTGGCCGCAGCTTCACTGGCAGGGTCCTTCATATCGCACCCCTTCCCGATGCCCAGAGCCTCTGGATGAACCCGGATCTCAAGGTGTACACCACGGAAATTTTCATCGACCAGAATGACCCCGCCATACGGACCGGCATGGGCTGCCAGGTGGAAATCGTTATCGAGCACCACGACAGGGCTCTGTACGCTCCTCTCCAGGCAGTTCTCAAGGTTGCGGGTAAATCCACGATTTACGTCAAAACTGGGTCGGAATTTCTGCCAAGGACGGTGAAGACGGGTCTCGACAACAACCGGATGATCCACCTGATAGAGGGGATTGAACCCGGCGACGTGGTGCTTTTGACCCCGCCCCTCAAGGCCGCAGGGGTGGACGGTAAGCCCCAGAAGGCACCTTAAATATGTCTTCTCAGATATCCCCGGGTGTTCTGGATACGGTTGTCAGACTCGAAAATGCCCACAGGGTGTACACCATGGGAGACCAGAAGGTTGCGGCCCTGGCTGGCATTGACATTGAATTTTCAAGGGGCAGCTTCTGGGCCATCATGGGATCGAGCGGGTCCGGCAAAAGCACTCTGATGAACATCGTGGGCTGTCTTGACCGGCTGACCACGGGTCGGTACATCTTCCAGGGAAGGGACATCAGCACCCTTTCTGACGACGGGTTGAGCGACATCCGCCTCAATTACCTGGGTTTTATCTTCCAGAGTTTCAACCTGATACCCCAGTTGACCGTGCAGCAAAATATCGAACTCCCCCTTTACTACCTGGGCTGGGAGAGCCGGAAGAGCGTGGCCCATGCCCGTCACCTTGCAGGTTTGGTGGGCCTTGAACAGCGCCTTAACCATCGTCCTGCAGAGCTTTCAGGCGGCCAGATGCAGAGGGTGGCCATTGCCCGATCCCTTGCAACCGACCCTGACCTGATCCTGGCAGACGAACCTACAGGAAACCTCGACAGCGCCACCAGCCGCCAGATCATGGAGCTTCTTTCCGGGCTGCACAGGGCCGGAAAAACCATTATCATGGTCACCCATGAGCCCCATATCGCCGACTATGCGACCGAGAGGCTCTACATGCAGGACGGCCGCATTCAGGAGATACATGGGGTAGATGGGATGGAAAACCCATGAGCAGGATGCCGTTTTCAAGGGAGCTTATGTCGGGGGTTCAAACCCTGCTTCTCCATAAACTGCGGTCATTTTTAACCATGCTGGGTGTGGTGTTCGGGGTTGCAAGTGTGGTGGCAATGCTGGCCGTGGGGGAGGGTGCCGGCAAGGATGCCCTGGAGCAGATCCAGAAACTCGGCAGCAACAATATCATCATCTCATCCATAAAATCAGTGGACCAGGAGGGTGGAGCGTCTACCCGATCCTTCCTGAGCATGTACGGGCTTACCCTGGCCGACCATGCCAGGATCGACCAGGGGTTTTCCAGCGTTGAAAAAAACGTGCCGGTAAAGCTCGTGCGAAAAACAGCACGCCTTGGCCGTCGTTCCCTTGACCTGAGGGTGGTGGGAACCACACCCCAGTGGTTTGAGGTGATTCCGAGGGAGATCCTCGGGGGTCGAATCCTCACTCGATCAGATATCGTGAACAAGGCAGCCGTTGTGGTCTTGACCGAATTTGGAGCTCGAAAACTTCTTGCCAACATGAACACAATCGGACAGCCCATCAGAATAGGGGGAAACAGCTTTGAGGTGGTGGGCATTGTAAAGAGTGAGACGGGCGAGGCAGGAACCATGCAGATTCCAGACTCGGAAATAGACGCCTATATCCCGTTGACCACGTCCCAGAGCCATTTCGGGGACATCACCATGACCTTTACCTCGGGATCAAGGGTGAGCGAACGGGTTGAACTCCACCGGATAATTGTCCGGGTCGACGATATTTCAAATGTTGAGTCCACGGCCCTTGCCATCGAGCGGATGGTGACGCTGTTTCACAAAACCAAAGATTTTCAGATCAATGTTCCCCTGGCCCTTCTGAAACAGGCCGAGGCCACCAAACGAACCTTCAACATCGTCCTTGGATCCATCGCAGGTATCAGCCTTCTGGTGGGAGGTATCGGCATCATGAACATAATGCTTGCCTCGGTGACCGAACGAATCCGGGAGATCGGTATCCGAAGGGCAATCGGCGCAAGGCGAAGCCAGATCATTGTTCAGTTTCTCATCGAGGCAATGGTTCTTTCCACCGTGGGGGGGCTCATCGGTCTTCTCCTTGGCATCATCATCCCCGTGGCCATCACAGCGTTTGCAAAAATGCCCACGGTCATTACTCCCTGGAGTATCCTCCTGCCTTTGACGGTGAGCATCGCAATCGGCATCGTGTTCGGCCTCTATCCTGCGGCCCGGGCGGCCCGTGTGGACCCCATCGTTGCCCTGCGCCACGAGTAGTTCCTAAAACAGTTGAAGAGGCTGAGGCTTACCAATGTGATACCCCTGGGCGTAGTCGATATCATACTCCTTTAAAATGGTGACGATGGCTTGATTCTCGACAAATTCTGCAATGGTCTTCTTGCCAAGGGCATGGGCGATCTCGGACATGGATTTCACAAAGATTCTGTCTGCATGGCTCTTGTCGATCTTTCTGATAAAGCTTCCGTCTATTTTGATGTAGTCAACGGCAAGATTCTTTAAATAGCGAAACGAAGAAAAACCCACACCAAAATCATCAATGGCAAATCGGCAGCCGAGGGTCTTGATCTCATTGATCAGGCTCTGGGCGGATGCGAAGTTCGAAATTGCGGTGGTTTCCGTGATTTCAAAAATGATTTTTCCAGGGATCACACCGGGCAGGGTCAGCAATCTTCTTATCTCATGGGAGACAGCCCTGTCATTGAGGGAACGACCCGATAGATTGATGGAGAGGCCAACCGGGTCTTCCTGTCGGTTGAATTCAAGGTGCTGGTCAATCGCCTTTCCAAGGGCTATCCGATCAATTTCACCGATAAGCCCAAGTGTTTCCGCATATCCGATAAATTCTCCAGGTAAGACAACAGTCCCCTTTTCTAAAATCAGTCGAACCAGGCATTCATAATGGCTGATCAATTCGGTTTTTAAATCCAGGATCGGCTGAAAATAGAGAACAAACCGATCGTTTTCAATGGCATCTTCAATGACATTTTTCCAGTACATCTTTTGAGTTAAATGCACCTGGTATTGCTGTTTGCGGGAATAGACGTGAAATCGGCCGTACCCCGATTTTTTGGCATGATACATGGCAAGATCTGCGTTGGACAGAAGATCATGAATGGAGGTCCCATGCTGGGGGAAAATGGCAATACCTATGCTGGCACTGATTTTAAAATTATGTTCCATGTCGTCAACCGGTATTTTGATCAGAGCCTGATTGATCTTTTTTGCCAGGGCTAAAATAGTCTTGCCCGTTGCATTGGGTATGAGCAGTGTAAATTCATCCCCACCGATGCGGCAGATCAGATCAGACTTACGCGTTATCTGTTCAAGGGTCTGAGCCACGGTCTTGAGTATTGCATCCCCCACGGGATGGCCCTTGGTATCGTTGATGATTTTAAACTGGTCGAGATCCAGATAGAACAGGGCAACCTGCTCGTCATACCGTCGTGCCTGATCAAGGATTCGTTCGAACTCGCAGTTAAAGTGCCTTAGGTTGCTCAGTTTGGTCAGGTGATCATGGGTGGCAAGCCATACCATCTGGTCCTCGGCTTTTTTTCGGTCTGTGATGTCAAGGCCGATGGTCAGAACTACAGGCACCCTTTCTTCCTGGGGATAAAGTGTGGAATGGAACCAGGAGATAGAGTGTGGGGTTCCCGAGGAGGATATCATCTCTGTGTCGTATTGAATGGATTTTATCTCTTTCCCTTTTCGCAGGGCCACGAGTTCATCCTTGTGCTGATTATGCCTTTCACCGAAAAAATCATCAAACATTTTTCCAATAAGGGCATCTTCTTCCGCTCCGTAAAGGACAAGGGCCTCATTGTTGATAAATAATATTTCACCCTCGCAGGTTTGAGTGATGATCAGAATCGGGGCAGACTGAACGAGTTTTTGGATAAAGTTCTTTTCCTTCGCAAGATCCCGGCTGTTTTTCGTTAAAAGAAGGGTCTTTTCCTGGGTTTCGTCTTTTAAAGCTTCCAGTTGATCGGTCACCTCCCTGGCAATGGCAACTAAATTGTCGATTTCATCATATCCAAGGCGAAAGCCCCTTGGCCTGTTCAGGATCTCACGAACCTGGCGGTACTCATGCCGGGTGAACAACGGGAGTACCGAGGCAAGGCCGGCTACCCGTTTTAACAGGGCATGGACGAGTAAAAATAGAATTATAAGAATTGTCAGCAGGCCGGCAATGCTGGTTTTGACCATGCGGGCAAGGTGTTCCCGCATCTCGTTGTATTCATAGGTGATATCGTCAATGATGAGTACCAGGGACTGGCGGTCGTTGGGCTCGCCCATGGCATGGGCCTGAACGTTGTAAATTTCCTTGTTATGGGGGAATATGATATTCCCCTGGACAAGGTCGTCCAGGGAGTGCCGTTCTCTAAGTGCATGGATCAGGGGGGTGGTCTGGGCTGTGTGGGTCATGGCTGACAATTGATAAGTGTCCATAGCCGGACGCCGGGCCTCTCCGGTTCTGGTCAGAATCGCCATATCCGCATGGGTGACCCTTTGAAATTCGATCATCCCGTCTGCCAGGGGTCTGCCAAGGGTGAGGGTTCCAACGGGTTTAAAGGCCGATATCAGGGGAATGGTCATGACGGTGTAACATTCATCGCCATAGGACATGGTATGCACGGGCGCTTCTTCGGTTAACACCTCCTGGATCTGGGTGTCCAGGCCTTTAAGGTCAAGACCCCAGTGTTTGACTCTCCTACCCTGGTTGTCGGTCAGGAGTGCGCTGTTAAGACCCCAGATGAATTGCCAGTTTGACCAGTTTTTGTCGATCAGGGAGATGGTCTGTTTCCAGGATAACCTGGTTGTACTGTCCGATGCCTGGGTCAGAAAAATTGATTCGGCAAACATCTCCAGCACCTTTGAAGAGTTGTCCATGATGGTCTTTGCAATATGAAAATTACGATTTTGGGCCTTTTCCCCCTGTTCCAGAAAGGCCCTTGTGGTATCAAAATAGGAGAGAAAGGTCAGGTAACCCTGGAGGAGAATAAGGGTGGCGCTGATTAAAAGGATGAATTTCCACTTGAGGCTGAAAAAATTTTTTTTAAACATGGTGACCTTGCTAAAATTTAAAGGCAAGCTGCAATGCAAAAAGGTCGTGGTGCTGCTCTGTGAGGTTCCTGTCAGGGTTGTCGGCTGTTGTGAGCCACGATGTTCCGTTGAGCCGGTGGTATTCACCCCGTATCATCATCCATGGCTTGATATCCCAGCGAAGGGCCAGGGTCAAGTCTTTGGTAAACCCCATGTGGGGCGGCAGGCCTATCTGTTTAAAAAAATCTCCCTTTCTGTTGTCTCGGTCAATGTAGTGTTCGCCATAGCGGCCGAGGAGCTGCCAGTTGTAATTGAAACGATAAGCAGCCTGGACGTACCAGCTTTCGCTGACAGTTCTTCCACCAGGACTTAAGGGGCCCAAGTGTGAGAATTTGTTTTTTTGATACAGGTATTCGCCTGTCAGGCTGATCCGGTCGCCGTTATATTGGGCTGATAATACCATGGGATAAAAATGGATGGTTCCATTGGTGTATCTATCCATGGAACCCGGATCATAGTCAAGGGTGACATCGGCGTAGCTTATGGCCGCCACATATTTCCCGGAATTGATATCATAGGTCATTTGTCCCGCAAAAGTGGCCTGGGTATCCAGGTCCCCTGTGGCATTCAGGGGAAGAACGGCATCCCGCATCTCATCATTGTCGTTTCTGACCTTTCCATAGTTTATTTTACCGGACAGGCGTCCTGTTCCCAGGTGGTAATCCATGTACAATTGCCCTCCGTCGGAGGAGAGGAACAGGGACCTGGAACGATCGAAATAAATGCCAGGGGGCAGGATGATTGTCGGGGTGGTAAAGGCCACATCTCTTGTCTCGTTGTATAGTCCCAGGGGGTTTTTGACTCTGCCCAGCCTGACCCCGAGGCTGCCCATGGGGTGTTGAAACAGTGCCAGGTCGATCAGGCCGTAATCAAGGGTAAGGCTTCCGCTGTCAAGTTCTCCTGCCCGACGGAAGAGGCCCTGGGCTGCGAAGCTGACCCTTTCCATGGGCTGATAGCCCAGGTTGAGTCCCGCCTCGGTGAGCTCGTAGGAAACGCTCTCTTCACTACTGCCATAGGCTTGATTGGCCGTGGTGTGGATGGCGTTCTGGGTAAAGAAACCATGTATCTGAGCCTTGTCTGACAGGTCATAGGCGCTTGCCAATGGGGCAGAGGTTAAAATAATAAGTATCAGGGCAAGCCTGGCGAAGCTGTGTTTATTCATATCTTAATATCCTGATATTCTTATTTTTGGGTGCAGCCCCGGCATAGCCGATACTGTTAGGCACTGTACTGATTTTTTCGATCATCTCCTCGAGGGAATCAACCTGCCTCGGGGGGTGACCGGTTCCGGAAAAGAGCAACCTGTCCCAGATCCTTCTGAACTGATGGGGAAACATGTTGAGTCTTGTTTTAGTGAATTCACGATGGAGAGGATTGTCATCGGGGAGTACAAAAACCTGTATCTTTCCCCCGTTGGACCAGATGGGGCGCTGCATGGCAAAGATAGATCGTAGCTCCTGCACCGTGTATGATCGGTCGGGCACGGATGCATTGACGATTATCTCGACCCCGGGGCAATTGGAAACCATGATAAAAAAGAGGATGGTTGCCAAAAGAATTTTTCTTGCAGGCTTTGTGGAGAAACATTTAAAAATCATGGGAAACCATAACTGCATTGATCGACAAAATCAAATACAAAATCAGCTAGAATAAGGTGTCCCATGATTTTGGATAAGAACATATTGAGGTGTTGTTTTGACGGACGATGGTTGTTCAGGGGTAATTCACAAATTATCCTGGGAAATGATCCCCCAGGGCAATTCATGAATTGCCCTGGGGATGTGGATGGCGGTACCGTCATCCATCTGGATTAATGAACAAGGTCCTCCATGTTGAACCGGAAGACCTTGATTTATAGTTGCTTGATCTATAACTGTTATCTAATTCATTGACCCCGTGCCGTTCCTCGGGCAATCCATGACTCCTCTTTTACCCTCGCCTCTGCCACCATCCCTGCCGAATGCAGGAAAGTTGATTTCCGGAGCAATTTTCTTTGCCTCAAGGGCAAGGTTGATTCGTTTTTCCATCAGAGCTTTTTTAAGATCGCCGGTCTCATTGGTAAGGCTTATAAGTCTTTTTTGATCCGGGTTTGATGTCTGCATGAGGATTCTCATCTCCTCTTGTTTCCCATGCATGGCAGCCCTGGTATCTGCTGTTTCATCAATGAACTTCTGATGAAGTTCGTTCAGCTGGGTTTGCTGTGCCTCAGTAAGGTTTGTCATGGGAGCGGTGCCGCCGTTAGATCCCGACCAACATCCTCTTTTCCCCTGACCCTGTCCGTGGTGGTTCCAGGCAAATGCCGCTGCCGAAAACCCAACCAGGGCAAATACGAGCGCTGTAACTATGATGATTTGTTTCTTCATGGTACTCTCCTTTGTGGAAGGCCTCGGGACCTTTTATCCACATTTTTATCTGTTTATGTTTTCCGGTCTGGCCGCACGCCTTGTGCAGTTGAACATAGATCTTTGCAAGGGGTGTGCCATAGCGTAGTAAAAACAATTAAGTCGTTGTAATTCAATGTTAAATGTTGTTTTCTCTTCCCGGCGTGAATTGGTTGTGATATACGAATATGGGTATTTTGTATCCATAACAAGGTCTCCATGGGTATAAATTACTCGGGTTTTTAATTTGTGTTGGGTTTTGCTGTGCTTTACTCAACCTGGAATACCATCCACCGGATCAGAGTATGTTTCATATAGCCCCCATGCCCTGGCTGGTACAACGAAGCACGAAACTCGATAAAACAAGCAGAGACCAGTGTAGGGGCGATCCCTTGCGGTCGCCCTTTGTGGCTCGATAAAATAAGCCGGGTGGCCAGTGTAAGGTCTCCCCCGTGGTGTGGATGTGGTTTGTCGAGTATCTGTATGGGCATTATAATTGCTTGTATGTTCGAGAAAGCAGGAGAAAGAAAATCAAACCTAAGGATTTTACAGGGATTTTAAAAAGATAAGCCAATGCCGGATTTAAAAAAAATATCAGGCCCCAAAAAAAGAACTATTGGAATTTCTCCGTTTATCATATCCGGCGTACTTCTTGTGCTCATGTCCATTTTCGTGTTCATGGCCATGGACAACATCAAGGAGCATGACGCAAGGGTGGTTGACAAGCTTACGGCAAAGGGGACCTTTCTAATCAGGGCCTTTGAGGCAGGCACCAGAACTGGCATGATGACAATGAAATGGCGGGCTCCAAGGGTGCAGAGTCTCCTCTCTGAAACGGCCTTTCTGCCGGAGGTGAGCTATCTGATGATAACGACTCTGGGCGGAAAGATCCTGGCCCACAGTGATCCTGAAAAAATCGGAACGGTTTATGCCGGGATGCCCAAAACAGATGCCCTGGGGGACGGCACGGCAGTTTTCCACCGGAAAATCATCGCTGAAAGCGGGGCAAAGACCTTTGAGGTGTTCAAGGTGTTCACTCCGGCAAGGCGAGTTCACGGTCCGGGATCGGGCATTCGGAAGGGCAGAAAGATGGGTGCCGGGAATGTCCAGGGCTCTTTCAGGGCCATGGAAGAGGCTCCTGAAAGAGCGAAAGACCCGGAATTGTCGGGGTCTGAATCCCCTGGGCCTGAACTGCCAGCGCCTGAACTACCTGATCTGAAATCGTCGGCAGGCGATCAGGCCGCCAATCATCCCTCCCATAATTCTCCAGGGACAGACTGGTTCAGCGCCCATTTTTCCAGGTGTCCTGACGATTGCCTGGAACAGGGGCCCCAGATCATCATTGCAGGCCTTGACATGGAGGGGGCGGAGTTCGGGAAAAAAGAGTATATCAATCATATTGTGGTCAACGGCATTGTTCTCTTTCTCATCGCAGGTTCGGGTATTGTCGGTCTTTTTATGCTCCAGGGATACCGCTCCACCCGATCTTCCCTCTCCAGGGTCAGGGCCTTTTCCAACAACCTTGTTGAAACCATGCCCGCAGGTCTTATTGCGGTGGATCATGATTTCGGGATTACCTCGTGTAACAGGGAGGCCATGGCAATTCTTGGGGAACAGGGTAAACTCGTCCTGCCCCCGGTCCTTGTTGAAATGGCCGGGACCATACGTGAAAACGATCAAAAGATCTCGAGGGAAGTGGCCCTGTCGTCCCTGTCCGGCAGAACTCTTGTTCTGGACGTGGTCGCCTCCCCCATACCCGATGACGGCCAGGGCAGGTCTGGGTTTCTTTTCCTGTTCAGGGATTTGACCGAGCTTGCAGCTTTAAAACACGAGGTGGAAAGGAGCCGGCGCCTTGCAGCCGTTGGCAAACTTGCCGCAGGTGTGGCCCATGAGATTCGAAACCCCCTAAGCTCCATCAAGGGATTTGCCACCTATTTCAGGGAGAGGTATAAGGATGTTTCCGAGGATAAAACAACGGCGGATATCATGATCCATGAGGTGGAACGGCTCAACAGGGCCGTTACCCAGCTTCTGGAGTTTGCAACTCCCCTGCCAGTGGTTGCAAGACAGGTGGATGTCAAGGCCCTTGTGGACCATTCGTTAAAGCTTGTGGAAAAAGACCTTGCCGACAGATCAATAAAAATTGAAAAGAGTTTTCGAACGGATCAAACCGTTGTGGTTACAGATCCCGACCGCCTCAATCAGATCCTTTTGAACCTCTATCTGAACGCCATCCAGGCCATGGACAAAGGCGGAACCCTTGAAGTAAAGGCTATCGTTGAAGGGGGTTGTCTGTTGGTGGAGGTGAAAGATACCGGCTCCGGCATTGCCCGGGGTGACATGGAAAAAATATTTGACCCTTATTATACCACGAGGGCCAGGGGCACCGGCCTGGGCCTTGCCATGGTACACCGGAACCTTGAGGCCATGGGGGGCGATATAAGGGTGGAGAGCCAGGAGGGCAAGGGAACCACTTTTTTTATCAATATCGCCTGTGGAAACCCTGGGGAGAACGATTAAATGGAAGGTACAAACAGGATACTGGTTGTGGACGACGATGCCGGCCACAGAACCATGCTCAAGACACTCATGACCGGGTGGGGGTATGAGGTGACTGTGGCCGATGACGGGATAACCGGGGTTGAATCGGTGAAAAAAGCCCCGTTTGATATCGTACTCATGGATATGAAGATGATCACCATGTCCGGCATGGAGGCCCTTGAGGAGATTCATGGGTTCAACCCTTCCCTTCCCGTGATAATAATGACCGCATATTCTTCCGTGGAAACGGCCGTTGCCGCATTAAAAAGGGGGGCTGTGGATTATCTTACAAAGCCCCTTGATTTCGAAAAGCTCAAGCTGACCCTGGCCCGCATGGTCGAAACCCTGGGCCTTAAACAGGAGAACCTTAACCTGAAGCAGAGCCTTGGCAAACGGTTTAACCGGGAGAACCTCATCGGCAACAGCCCGGCCATGCTCGCTTTGCTTGAAACAGTTGAGATGGTGGCGCCGTCTGAGGCCAATGTTCTTATCTTTGGTGAGTCTGGCACGGGCAAGGAGCTCATTGCCGGAGCCCTTCACCACAATTCGGCAAGAAAAGATTTTCCCTTTGTCAAGATCAACTGCGCCGCCATAACCGAAACCCTTCTTGAGTCGGAACTCTTTGGCCACGAGCGGGGCGCCTTTACCGGGGCGGACCGCAGAAGAAAGGGCAGCTTCCTTGCCGCCCACAGGGGGAGCATTCTCCTGGATGAAATCGGAGAGATGAATTCCGCCATGCAGGCCAAGCTCCTGCGGGTTCTCCAGGAACGGGAGGTGACCCCGGTTGGCAGCGAAACCCCGGTGCCCGTTGATGTGAGGGTGATCGCTGCGACCAACCGGGATTTAACGGAGATGATCGACCAGGGTAAATTCAGACAGGACCTTTTTTTCAGGCTTAACGTGGTCAATCTGGAGATCCCGCCCCTGCGCCTTCGCAACCAGGATATTCCCGAACTTGCCCTTCATTTTTTAACTCACTTTGCCGCAAAGAACAGCCGGGACGTCAAGGGGTTTACCCCCGATGCCATGGACGCCATGATCCGCTACCCATGGCCGGGAAATGTAAGGGAGCTTATGAATTCCGTCGAACGGGGGGTGGTCCTGTCAAGATCGGACTATCTGAGCCTTGTTGACCTGCCGTTCATCAGGCAGGATCAAGAGCTCAAGGCTGGGGGGGCGGGAAACAGCCAGGGGTATGATCCGGTTGACCGGCCCCTGGCCGAGATCGAACAGGAGGCCGTGCTCAAAACCCTTGCCTCGGCCGACAACAATCGGAGCGAGGCTGCAAGGCGTCTGGGCATTACCCGGAAAACCCTTCTCAAAAAACTCAGGCTCTACGGCAAAGCGTAAAACCTGAAAAAAGTATTCATGTTTTCTGGTTTAAGACCTCATAAATCCAAATCTTCAAGGGGACTTGTGATGCGGGAGATGTCTTTATCCATCTATTCTCCATGGCGGCATTTTTATATTTTCGGCCCAGGGCTGCCGGGATGTATACTTCTCCGAATCCTTCTTCAAGATCCCGGTGGTGTAATGCCTTTACCTGTTCAATATGGATTTTAAGCTCATGAATAATCGGTTCAGCCAGAATGGTGCTCCGCCATTTGTTTCCCTTGCCCAGCACATGAATACGTTTTCGGTCAAAATCAACATCCTTGATGCGGAGCCTCACACATTCCATGAGCCGCAGGCCTGATCCATACATGATTTTTGCCATCAATGCGTGGGTTCCCTCAATGTGTTGAAAAAACTCTTTGATCTCTTTTTTACCAAGCACAGTGGGTAACATCGGTCTTTTTTTAGAACGTATTGGCTTAATTTGCCCTTCTAAAGGGAGACCAAGAACCTCGCGGTAAAGAAAAACAATGGCATTCAGTGCCTGGCTCTGGGTGGATGCAGATACTTCACCTCTAACCACCAAATCTGACAAAAAACTCTCCACATGGTGGGCCTTGAGATTGCATGGATGGGTCTTACTACCGAAAAACCGGATATACCGCAACATCCATTGACAATAGGTCTGTTCAGTCCGATAGGCGTAATGATGATATCTCAGAACCTCACGAACCTGGTCCATTAGTTTTAACTTGGGATTGGGACGGAATTTTGATTGACTTTCCATGTTAAGCTGATTATGGCGTAATAAGAGGAAAAACAAAGCTTAAAATGTCATAAGTGGAAAATTTTTACACGTTTATTAGTTTCATATCCTAATATGTGGAAAATCAGGCTATCTATAGAATCAATAGCATGGAAAACTTCCACTTATTAACACTGTTATGTGCAAATAAAATTAAACTAATTCAGCCAAAGGGAATACATTATGAAGTTGCAAAAAGTTGTAATACATAAATATAAATCTTTTGTATCAGATCAAGAGTTTGATTTAGATAATGGAATAACAATTCTTGTAGGCATGAATGAATCAGGGAAAACTTCTGCATTAGAAGCAATTGCTAAAACAAATTATTTCCAAGACGATATACAATTTCAGTATAATCTCACCCACGATTACCCAAGAAAAGAAAAAAAGAAAGTAGACAAAAGCGGAGAAGACCCTGCCGCAATTACATGCACATACTCAATTCCAGACTGGCTATATGATGAAATAGCAAGTGATGTCGGCAAAGGTGTTTTTGAATCAAAGGACTTTAGCATAACAACTAAATTCAGTAATAGCAAAAGAACTTTTGGCAACATATCAGCAGACACAAAAAAGTTTCTCCAACACAAAACAAAAGAGTTAAACATTTCAAGTAATACTACAATTGAAAAACTTGAAAAGGTTAAATCACTTGCTGAGTTTGATGAACTTGTAGCTACATTTAAAGATGAAAAATACCTAAATGCATTTCAAGAACTAAGAAAATATTTTGAATTTAAATGGTCTGTTACTAATCCTATACAAGAATACATTGCATGGGTTTACATAGATAAACATTTGCCAAAATTCTTATACTATGATGAGTACTTTACTCTTCCATCAAGAATAAGCATTGAAAAACTTGAAAAAGACGAATTGGATGACAATGAATACAAAACGGCAAGAGCATTGTTTGAATTGGCTGACATTAATACAACAGAACTTCTTGAAGCTGATGATTTTGAAGACTTTATAGCTGAGCTAGAAGCAACAGAAGCTATAATATCGGACGAACTTTTTAAATATTGGCAAACAAATAAAAATCTTCAGATTACATTCCAAATTGACAAGAAAGAACAAACAGATGCTCAAAACAACAAAAGGATAATAGAACACATCCTAGATGTACGTGTAAAAAGTAAAGGTGTCTCACTTCCGTTAAAAAACAGAAGCAAAGGGTTTAACTGGTTCTTTTCATTTCTCGTATGGTTTAAAAAAATACAAGAAGATGACAGCTCTAACTATATTCTATTACTGGACGAACCTGGGTTAAATTTACATGCATCTGCTCAAGCAGATCTTCTTATGTTTCTCGAAGATCTTTCTGACAACTATCAAATAATTTACACGACACATTCACCGTTCATGATTTCCTCTGAAAATCTTGATAGAGTAAGAACTGTATTAGAAACAGATAAAGGCTCTATCATTTCAGATAGTCTTCAAGAAAAAGACCCCAACACCCTATTCCCTCTACAGGCTGCCTTGGGTTATGATATTGCTCAAAATTTGTTTGTAAGCAAAAAAAATCTCTTAGTGGAAGGTGTTTCAGACCTTGTGATATTAACTGCACTTTCTGGAATTTTAGAATCTGATAATCGTACTGGATTAAGATCTGATATTACAATTGTTCCCACTGGTGGGCTTGAAAAAGTTGCTACATTTATTTCTTTATTAAGAGGGTCTCAGTTAGAAATTGTTTGCTTACTTGATTCATATACTGATGCTAAAGGAAAAGCAAAAATGGACAAAATGATATCCGAAAAAATAATCCATAAAAATAAAATTAGATTCTTTAATGAGTTTGTCGATGATTACACACAAGCTGATTTAGAAGATTTATTTGTAAAAAGCGATTACTTGAAATTGTTCAATTCTGCATTCAATGAACACTTAGACATAAAACTAACGAACTTAAATTCAAAAATTAAGCGTAAATATTCGGGTTGATAATTTTGCCATCCTTTATATTGGATAAAAGTGGCATACACTTTTGAAGAAACCCATAATTATTATCGAAGTTTTTAAAAAAGTTCGGGACACAGGTAAAATAATTTGA
>Ga0265295_1001492_pt1 | contig 41012 bp, 39 predicted proteins | sample Munlansysbiofilm_FD_192503 | JGI IMG/M metagenome (GOLD analysis project Ga0265295, IMG submission 192503) | Leachate microbial communities from a municipal landfill in Southern Ontario, Canada - Methane capture system biofilm | ecosystem: Engineered > Solid waste > Landfill > Unclassified ... | reverse complement strand
GTGTTTCCATCTAATGCAGCATAAGGTGATTTGGCAACTGCTCCTAAAAATCGTCGCCGAGAGACCTACTCTCATCTGATGTAAAGCATCAACACTCTTACGAATGCTGTTCAAGACACACACGGTTTATGGTATGTTTTAGTTGCCGATTTCGGAGCTATTCTTTTTCAAGTTACAATGAACTTGATGTGAGCTGCAACCCTTGAATTTACTGCTATTTCGGCAATTAAATATACCACGTGTTACCAAACGTAATTATTCATTTCGCTTAAATGTGTATTTTAAACCCAAATTCAAATTCAATAGTTTTAAATTATTCCTTTCCTCTGTTAATGATATTATTGGTTCAATATTTTGTGATACATTATAATAATAACTCGGTGCAAAAAAGATTTCTATACTTAATGGAAGATTAAATAACTTTCTATACTCTATGCCGGTAATAATACTCCCTCCTAAATAATGTGCTTTAAATTCGCTTACCCATCTTGAAATTAAACCCTGGGATGCTATATTGTAATAACAATAACCTGTACTAATTCCTATTTTTAATCCAATACTCTGCTTAATATTATGAATGTATAACCAACTAACTGAAATATTATGACCATTAAAATCTTCTTGTAAATCGACTTCACTATATTGTTGTTTTTTATGCAAATAATCATAAGACACCAACATATCAAACCTGTTGGAAATTTTATTATTAATATTTATTCCGAAAATTAAAGGCTTATTAATTGTTGAATTTTCTGATATATTACTACCTATTCTAATTCCTAATTCTTGACTATAAATATTACTAAATATTAATAGTATTATTGTAATTAATATGTATCTAATCATAATTTAATATGTTTTAATAAATTTCATTGCATTAAATCCATCCTTTGATGATATTGTAAATAAATATACTCCAACAGGGAAATTTGAAATATTGTATTCAAATAAATGTTCACCAGCTTTTATTTTTTTGTCATCAATAACTTTATTAACAAGATTCCCCTTAATGTCAGATATTGTGATAGTAATTTGTTGTTCACTTTCTAATGAAAAAGAAATATTACAAATATTATTTGCTGGATTTGGATAAATATTAAATGTCTGACGTAAATATTCTTGATTTATGTATGTCGAATAATCAATGTTTTCTATGCTGTTTTGTTCGGTTATATCTATTATTGGCACACCCTGTGTTTCAATGGGATCAATTGACAAGTTTTTGCTTTCTATACATTGAATAAATTTAGTTTGAGACATTACAGAAACGCCTCTATCATCTGTCAACTCAACTTTAACATAAAAATCTTCACTAGATAGAAAAGCAATATTGGGAGAATTATTATTATGAACTACCCAAGAGCTACTTGTTATTACTTTTGAATACCAAACATAAGAATATGGTGTTAAACCACCAGTAGGAACAGCATTACATGTTATCGGAGAATATCCACCACAATAAGCATTTTCTGGAGCAATCAATTCAACTGTTAAAGGTTGTATCGGAATTGAACAATCAAACTGATTTTTGGCTGTGTAAATATGAATACTTCCTCCGGGCGTTGGAGCTAAGTGCGTGCCTGGCTTCAATGTAACAGACTGACCAGCAACTATTTCAATATTTTCGCCCCCTGTTGCCGTATAATTTTCTACTACAATAGAATTAATTGCAGCATGTTGTTCAGAAGCAGTTGCGTTTCCTGTTAAATACTTGTCTGTTTCATATTGTGTATACATTTTAATAATGCTCTTGTATACATTTAATCTACCATATCCAATTTTTAGCAATAAATTATATATCGGGTCTGAGTTATTTAATAAAAACTGTTTGATAGTTAATGCAACCTGAGAGGGATTGTCATGGTAATTTATAATCATTTCTTCACAAGCTGCTGAATACAACAATGCAACAGCACCAGCAACTTGTGGCGAAGCCATCGAAGTTCCTGTCATATTTCCATAGGAATTACTTGGTAAAGTGGAATAAATATCTGTACCAGGTGCAATTAAATCAATTGTGTTTTTCCCCCATGCTGCACCACTATTAATATTGTCGTTTTGGTCAGAATTTGTTACTGCAATTAAATAATTACTGGAACAACCACAAGGCATATCACCTTTATCGTCAGCATCCCAACTACCATTTGCGGTTGCAGCAACACTTAATATACCTTCCTGTCCCAAATCATCATAAATAGAACACCATAAAGGATAATCATCAGGATCTGCTTTGTCAACTCCAAATGAGCCGTTTGTAACAACAACAAAAGCTCCTTGTGCACCATTCGTTTGATTATATAATGCTCTCATATCATAAGCGTATCCTAATGCTTCAATTACAACATCTTCTGTACCCGAAGAACCCATTATTGGCATAGTTTGAACATTCCAGTTTATACCACTTACTCCCTTATTGTTATTTCCAATAGCCCCAGCTATACCAGTAACATGAGTACCATGGTCAGAACTTGAAAAACTTCCATTACTGTTGTACGCATTCCAACCGTCAAAATCATCTATATATCCATTATTATCATCATCAATACCATTATTTGGAATTTCATTATTGTTTTTCCAATAATTAATATCATCATGATTTATATCAAATCCTCCGTCAATAATAGCAATAACGATTTGTTCATTTGTTACAGTTGTTCCTCCTGTTGAAATATCCCACGCATTTATTGCTTTTATTTTAGCTAATGCCCATTGATTATTGTAATTAGGGTCATTAGGAATTGTCGTTCTTTGTTGTACATAATGGTTTGGTTGTGCAATTATTACATTAGGATTGTTTTTTAATGATTTAAGAACAGTATCTATATGACTTTTTGCAGGATGCTTAAACAGCCAAATATTCATTTTTTTAGATAGTCTTTTTTGTGGAATTAAATTAATATGTTTATTTCCGTTCGCAAATTTATTGCCATCAACATCAGTTTTAAATTTCACGAGTATTTCTCCCTGTACAATTGAATTTTCTTTTTGAGAATATCCTACTAAACTTAAAAATAGAATTGCTATTAAAATTGTCATTGTTTTCATATCATTTATTTTTATTACTTGTATTCTATTCTTTTTATGTTTGGTAACGTTTTGCAGCTACAAGAAGTTGGCGATTTCGAAGTGCTAAACTGTCTGCCACCACTGAACTAGATACAAAGTACAAAACTTCATTTAACTACTTAACCGCCAATTTTTTGTAGCTGCTGTTGAACTAAATCCGCTTCCAGCGGATAGCTCTCAACAAAAGTAGACATTTTTTCAAATATTTCGTAAAAATAACATTATTCACTAAAAAAATGTTTTCTTATGAGAAACAAAAGATCGATGCCTACTATTGTAGAGCAAGCAATTTTATCCGTTGATGGTTTTGAAAAAGTTTACAAAACCTTTGAACAACAAGTTATTTTAAAAGGACAAAGCAAGAGTACATTGCACAACTACATTCGTAGAATTGCCTTGATTTCCCTGCATTTCAGGAGTTTCCCCGAGTTTGTTAGCGATGATGAAATCAATGAACTTCTAACATCACATATTATCAAATATCTTGGACAATATACCCATCGAGTAGCCATTAGCAATCAGCGAATTTTAGACATCAATGACACCGATGTTAAATTTCTGCATAAAGATTACCGTGATGATGCTCGCCAGAAACCTACTTCACTTCCTGGTGTTGAGTTTTTACGTCGTTTTTGTCAGCATATTCTTCCCAAAGGATTTGTCAAAATCCGATATTATGGCATTTATAGCAGTAAATTCAGAGCCCAACAAAAAAAGCTAACTCCTAAAATGGTCTTCAAGCCAAAGGAAACTTCTCAAGAACGGCTCAAACGATTGACTGGATTTGATGCTTGTATGTGTCCATATTGCATAAAGGGAATTATGCAAGTTGTAGAAAAACTGCCACGTATCCGTTCTCCCTGCCATTTGCCATTTTTCAGCAATACATTTGCAAATTAGTCAACAAATAATTTTCTCTGCAATTTTGCGGACTAATTAATATTCCCTATTTCATTAAAACCATGCAAAAATTACTACAAATCAACAATATAACAGAAGCATAAAGATATTATCCAATCAAAAAAATGAGACAAACACACAAAAACCTCTCTTGATAAAATCGAATAAAATATAAAAACATGTTACAAAATACATAGGGCTAAATCTCCGATTTATTACAACCTGTGCTTCACGCTGGGTGCTGCGCACCGCTTGAAGCCCTATTTATTGTGTGCAGTACTATTTACCAATCATAATGTAAGTTCCGATGAATAGCCCTGAGAAGTCTAAGTTTATCGGGTATTCGTTAAAAATAACCCACTCATTATCTAATCTGTCGCGAACCGTTTTTGTTACAAAATATTGATAGCCTAATTTGATGCCAATTAAAGAGAACAAGTTGCTTTTTGAAAAATAATAACCTATGTCAATAAAAGCTTGCCCTTGAAAGTCCATACTTTCAAAAAATTCATAATAAGACGCTGAAGGGAATGATTTAGACCTCATATCAGAAATGACCTTTGAGTATGCAACACCTCCATTTAAACCAACACCTAATTTCAAGTTTTGTAGGAACTTATTATTTTTTTGATCTAACTTTAATAAAGTGTTTAAGAAAAGTGTGGAGTTTATTCCAAAAGAAATAGCTTGTGTTTTTAATTCATAGTTCCTTTCGTGTTGAGCAATAACGTTACCAAAATTATCTGTTTCTATAAACTTAGGGGCTGAACTCTGATTTCCATACTGATAGGATGAAAACAAACCAACATTAAAATATTTGGAAGGTCTATAATTTATTGACAAATCAAACTTCTGTCCCTTTTCTATTTTCTTATCAAGTATCTTCGGATTAGATTGCGAAATAACCGAATCTATAAAATATAGATTTAAATTTCCCATTGAATATTTGTTTAACCCATATCCAAATTCAAAAGATAACTTTTCGGTTTCAAATTGCGCGAATAATGCTGGACATATTGAAATACAAATTATTAAAATTTTTAGTTTCATGGCTCTAAGTTTATTTTGGTTTCTTCTAATGTATTCAAGTCAATCAAATAAATAGATGAGTTTTCAATTATTGCTCCTGTTGGGTTTGAATCGATATCTAATTCAAGATGACTATCTACTCGTTCACCGATTAAATACTTCCCATCGGATGAAGCCGAAATAGACTCATACCTTTTGGTATCGCAAAAAGGAATGAGTAGCTCAACACTTGAGTTATCAACACCTATTTTATATAACCCTCCATCTGGATACCCAATAGAAACATACACATATTCTTCGTTATTCGACCAGCAAAGCCCTGATACGCTAGGATAATCAAATGCTTGATTCATGTTAACAATACTTGTAAAGGAAAGTGCCTCCTCGTCAAGCGATGCTATTGCTAAATATGGACTATTGCTATTGTTAATATGAACCAATGACAATAATTTATTATTAGAGGATATTGCATTGTATCTGAGATATCCATTGTATACATCACCAGACTCTGAAAGTGTGTCAGGGATAAGTGTATTTAAATTTTGGGATAAAAAATAATATGGAATTCCAAGGTTAGGTGAATATACCCAATATAATTTATCTCCTGTTGAATTCCACACAGGAAACATGTTATGGACATTGTCAGTAAACTGAGTTAAACTATCTCCATTGTCTTTGACTATAAATATATTTCCAACATAGGCAGGAGTATGCGTATAAGCAATCCAACCACTACTTCCCCATTTGGGCTGATCATAAATTTTACCACTCTCTGTAATCAACGTTTTTTGTTGTGTTTGAATGTTATATTTTATTAATTGAAATAGATTTTGCTCATAATCCCTAAAATGATAAATAAACTCATTACTGTTATTGGGGTTAAAATGTGGTGCTTTAAATTGAGGTCTATCAATTGTAAAGTAAGTTTGAGAAGGTAAATTTTTAGCAAAAGACTTGCAATCTGAAGACTCTACAACAGAAGGAACAGGCTTGTCTTTACGACAAGCCATAGTTCCTAATGCAATAAGAATATATATAATTACTTTAATATTCATATTGATTATTTTTTAATGATTTTTTTGGATATTATCTCTTTACCAATGTTTAGGTTACAGATATATATTCCTTTAGATAAATGCGATACACTTACAGTCAAGGACTGTTTTCCAGTGGATTGGTTTTCCATTACGTGTGTAGCAATTTGTCTACCAGTTGCATCTAAAATCTCCAGACGAACATCTGTGTTTGCTGATAAATTATAATCAATTGTGATTTGGTCATCACTTGGATTCGGATAAATATTAATTCCACTTTCCAAGTTTTCTTCATCTACGTTCGCTGTTGAGTTTGGATCTTTAACATACAATGAATAACTTGTTTTCAACTGGCTCGGAGGTGCTGGAATCCATTTATTAATTGATTGTCCTATACTGTTGTATAATATATGCCAGCAAAAAGTTGTTGTTGAAACCGAAACTACATTTTGATTTATTGTTGGTGAATAATTAAAGTATTTGTCACCTGTAATTGGGTTTGCTGCAGAAACCCCTGTACTTGAACTATACCTTTTCCAAGTATCAATTGCTGTTTGGCCTACAGGTAAAATGTCAATAAAACTATATGTTACTTGATATCTATCAGCAGTATAATAACCTGCGGCTACACCATTTGTATTATTTGCCACAACTACACTTAAGCCTGCTGCAGTAGTCTGAAGCGGTGAAGACTGTCCTCCTCCGTGAAACACATAATAATCAGGAAATGACAGCTTTTCAAGAGATAAATTAGCGTTAACACGTCCATAGCCTATTCCCTGATTATAACCTGAATATGGTGTTGTAGCGAAGTTTTCTAAAAAGTACTCTACATCTTCAGGAGCAAGACCATTTGGATAGCCATTAGTACTGCTGTGTTCGCTTTGAAACAGGGCTGTTACACCAGCAACATGTGGGGCAGCAAAAGAAGTACCATCTCCATTATATGCATAACCTGAGTTATTATTGTGGTCTAAAGTCGCATATATATCATAAGTTCCAGGAGCAATAACATCTAAATTATTTCCATAAGTTGAAAAATTGGCTCTGCCACCACTATTATCATTTGCTCCTACTTTTAATACCCATGCATCATTATATGTGGCTGGATAATTAACAGTTTGGTCGTAATCATTACCGCTTGCTACAACAAAAACGCAACTTTCTTCATAACATGATTTAACCGCATTTTTCAGTATGTTTGAATTATATATACTTCCCCAGCTATGGTTTTGAGCGTCTAATCCATATCCATACCCTGTGGTTGTACTAACTGCACCTTCGACAATTGCAGGAGCTGCAGTAGCATGTAGCACGGACACAACTTGATTGGGAGTCAATCCAACATATGTCGGAATAGCCATAGAAAACAGTTGCGCTCCTGTATTATTATTTTGAACATCACCTCCAGCTATACCAGCAATGCCGATATTGTTATTTCTTAAAGCCCCAATAATTCCAGCAACAGCTGTTCCGTGACCATTAGGATCGGGTAGTGTTTGGTTTTGTGGGCTTACATTATTATAGTAATCCCAACCACCTACAATTTTACTTCCGCTCCAAGTACCATCTCCAAAATCTTCATGTCTCCAATTTATACCTGAATCAAAAACTCCTACCTTAATTGATTGTCGTCCGACTTGTTTGTCCCAAGCAGATTCAACTTCAATACCATGGTTAGGGTCATAAAGTCCTGTTTGTTCAGAGAGGTATAAATTATCATTTGGTTGATTAAGTAACTCACCAACATAATTTAATTCAGAATAATGCACAATAGGGTAAAGAGTACTTAAACTATCAATTACCTCCATTTCATTCTCGTTTTTTGGTATAAATACAGACAAGGTAGCCCAAAAATCGTCTATTCTATGTGTTTCACCCAATCTTGTTACAGAAATACTATCTGCTGTGGTCATCCCACGAAAAATCTTGTAAGTATCTAGTCTACTCCAATCAAATCCTGTTTTTTCATTAAGTTTATTTAAAACATCTTTTTTTACGAAATCTTGCAGCATCCCTGCAACAAATCTTTTTTTGTCAATTGAGGGATATTTAATTGCTGAAGTGTCAAAGCGTACAATTAGTTCATTTGCATTATTGATTCCGTTCGACAAGTCTATTGATTTTTCATGCACAGTATATTTTACAGTAATATTCTCAAATTCATTTCCATTTATTTGTGATTGACCAGCTACTATAATATTACCATCTAAATCAATTCCGATATTTGTCGGTGTATCATTTAAACCCGAATCCCCATCAAATATGATTTCATTAAATAACTCACCATTTTCATCGTAACCTAGTGTCACAAAATTAGAATTACCTGCCTCTATTGAACTTCCTGTAACAAAAATCTTATTATTGTCTTTAATAACAAGATTAACAGCTTCATCATCTTCACTAGTCACTCCATTGTACTCTCGAGACCAATCTAGGTTTCCGTAGGAATCATATTTTAATAAAGAATAATTTTTTCCTTCATTTTGGGTTGTAACAAATCCCGCTACATAAACGTTACCTTGATTGTCTACTTTTATTCCTTTACCTCTGTCTTCGTCACCATAACCATCATAGGTTTCTTCCCAGATTAAATTGAGATTATCATCTAATTTATAAACAGTTATATCATAATCAGTTGAAGTGTTTTTCTTTGTACCAGCAATATAATAGTTGCCATTAGCATCAACAGTCATGTCGTAAACTTCGCTGACTCCTCCTGTTACACTTTGCCCAGTTCTAAAATCGTTTATAAATTGACCATTAGGTTCAAGTTTAATGGTCGCCATCTCCCAGACAGCTGGGTTTTCAGATATTTGGCTTCCACCAGAGACGATTATTTCCTGAGTATTCGAAACTTTTATTTTAGCAGGAACATCATCGAATCCATCATAATCGTAGCGTTGTGTCCAAACTTCATTACCATTACCAGCTTCTAATTTAATTATAACATAATCAGAATTCGTATTGTTTCCAGCACTACTTCCTGTAACGAATAAAAAATCGTCATTTCCTGTGATTGCAGTTCCCGCATCATAAGGCAATGGGGTACCTCCATAATTATAAAAATAATCCCATTGTAATGAACCGCTACTATTAAACTTCACAACAGCTAAATCATAATGATTTTGCGCGTTTTCAGCTACAGCTCCTGTTACATAAACGTTGTAATTATCATCAACGAATAGATCAGCAGCCATGTCGTCTTGATTTAATGCACCGCTATAAGTGGTTTGCCACAAGAGATGACCAGCAAAATTAAACTTTTGAATCATCATGTCTAATTTGTTGGAATTAGGGTTCAGTGAAGCACCAGCTACATAAACATTACGTAAATTGTCTGTCTTAGTAACTAAAGTAGAAAATATAGGTGTTTGAATTTTCCCACCTGGCCACTCCAGTATTCGGAAAGCATTGTTTGATTGCTTTGAGCAAATGCCGTGAAATTAACAAGCATTGTAATTACACTCAAAATCAATATTTTATTTAAATTTTTCATAATTGTGTTTTTTAAATTTATAAAACTATTTAGTGACTTTAGGCTTACTACATGACAAAATCATAATCACCTGATATTCACATAATTATGTTCATAACTTTATCCCATATTTTATTTTAACAAACTGATATTCAGTATCTTAGATGAAAAATTACCACATCTAACACCAAGACACATGAATACCAGTATTGATTACAAAAATAGCAATTTAATTGATGGTTTAACATCTTTTTTCGGAGAAGATATGAATTTAGCTAGAATTAAATTTTTGAGTTTATTCATCATTGCTCTTTGTAAAGTCCAATCAGTTTGCTTTGAAAAGCTTGCCACTGGCTTTGATTGCAAAGCAACTAAGCTATCATCTTTGAGGAGGATACAGCGGTTTATGGCTTCTTATGTATTAGATGTTGATTTGATTTCAAGATTAGTTTTCGCTCTTCTCCCTCATAAACCACCATATATACTTACAATGGATAGAACTAATTGGCAATTTGGAGCAACTGATATTAATATTTTAGCTATAGGGATTGTTTATCAAGGAGTTGCATTTCCTATTCTTTTTAAATTTCTGCCTAAACGAGGAAATTCTAACACTCAAGAGCGAATAGATATCATTGATCGTTTTATTCAACTATTTGGCAAAAATGCGATTAAAGAACTCGTTGCTGACCGTGAATTTGTGGGTGAAAAATGGATGGAATATCTTAATAGTGAGGAAATTAAATATCATATCCGTATTCGTGAAAACTTTTTTGTCGATGACCCACGAACTGGTAAGAAAATCAAAGCTTCTTGGATGTTTTCTCACGTTAAACTAAATCAAATCGAGGTATTACGTAAAATTTACTACGTAAATAATCAGTTGTGTTATTTGTCAGCATCAAAAGTAAAGGACAAGAACGGAATTCCAGAATTGCAGATTTTGATTTCTTTTAACTATCTAGAAAATGCAATTGAATCATACAAAGATAGATGGCAAATTGAATCAATGTTTAAAGCTTTTAAATCAAGTGGTTTTAACTTAGAACAAACTCATTTATCTGATATAAATAGAATGGAAAAATTATTTGCAGTTGTTATTATTGCTTTTGTCTGGGCATATAAAATTGGATTGTTCTTACATCATAATATTAAAGAAATAAGAATGCTTAATCATGGCTATAGAGCAAAGAGTTTTGTTAAATATGGTTTAGAATACATTGCTGCAATACTTTTAAACGCTAATTATCAAGACAATATAGGAATTTTTGATTTTTTGTCATGTACTTAGATGAAAGTTTTATTTTTGATCCTTAGTAAAGATTACAAAATCGCGTTGTGCTTTAATCAGGTTAATAACAAACATTAGTAAATTTTTAGATTCTTGCATAAGCCCTAAGTAAAGTATACTGTTTCTCGTGTTTACTTCTCTTTTTTTGATACGTTTTATTTGTGCTTTTTTATATCCTTCAATTTTTCTAATTAGTACTTCGATGTCTGAAATAATATGTGCAATTTCATCGTACTTCATTTCTTTTACCATATGGATGACCTGATTAAATATCTCAGAATTGAGGGCAATTATTTGTTTTAGTTCTTCTTTTTGTGCCTCTACAAGTGCTTTGTGGTTGTTTGAAACATGTTCATATATAGGCTCTACAATAAAATTTAGCACACGCGACATTTCTCGCATATAATCAAGTACTTGTACATAATAATGTCCTGTTTCGGGTGTTAGTTTGTTTAAATTCTGCATAAACTGGTACAGGTTATCTTTGAGATCTTTGACATGTGTATTGTAATCTTTTACTTCGTTTTTAATCGATTTCAATTGTTTACGATCTTCTTCTATAAGCCCAATCATAGAAACATAATAAATTTTTGAGGCTTTAATAATGGCTAATTTTACAGCATTGTTACATTTGTTTATATATTCGCCTTTAGAATCGATAAATTCTTGATTTTCTTTTATTTCATTCTTAACTTTACTGGCTATTCCCTTTTTATGTGATATGTGTGTTTTTACAATTAAGAAGCCTGCTACTAATAACATAATTATTATGCCAACAATATTGGTATAGTATAAAAATAATCCAATTAAAAAAGTTGCAGTAAATGCCATAAAAGCGGTCAGAAACCAACCTGATATAACGGTAAATACTCCGGTAATTCGATACACTGCACTATCGCGTCCCCATGCTCGGTCGGCAAGAGAAGTTCCCATAGCAACCATAAAAGCTACATAGGTTGTAGATAATGGTAATTTGAAAGAAGTTGCCATTGCGATAAGAATACTAGCTACTGATAAGTTAACTGCAGCCCTAATCATATCAAATGCTGGATTTTCGGGGTCATTAGCGGTTTCGGGGAGCTGAAATCGGGATTCAATACCGCTACGTATTTTTTGAGGAATTACTTTCGAAAGTTGGTTGTTGAAATTTACAGACATACGAACCAATACTCGACTAAAAGCTGTTGAAGAAAATCGTTCAAAGCCTTCATCTTGACGACTTAAATCTACGGTTGTTGCTATCACACTTTTTGCTTTAGAAGAAGTCCATAGTGTAATAATCATGATTGCACCTGAGCCTAAGAGTATGAATATTCCACTTTGCACAGGCTGAGTTAATGTCGACATCATAAAATCAGAAGCTTCTACACCTGATGCTGCCCATGCTTGGTAAGAAGCAAGTCCAGCCAGAGGAACACCTACAAAATTAACCAAGTCGTTGCCAGCAAAAGCCAATGCCATTGCAAATGTTCCAACAATAACAATGATACGTGGGGCATTGGTTTTGAATAATAAATATAATATTTGCAAAAGAACAGTGAAAAAAACAAAAGTGACTCCTAGAATAATTAGGGAATGCATTTTTACATATTCCATTATGTAACTAGGAATGTAGGTAGCATCTTTCATTCCTTTAATAATGATAAAATAAATAATAGCACTAATCGCAATCCCACCAAAAATACTACCTGCCCATTTTAGGTTCTGCCGATAGCGAAAAGAAAAAATAAGTCGTGATATATATTGAACTATTGCTCCAACAAAAAATGAAAGAAATACTGAAAGAAAAATACCTCCAATAATAGCCAATGCTTTTGCACTATTAATATATTCACCAATATTCTGTGCAGTTTCGCTGTCGCTCATAGCTACCTTTACCATAGCAATTGCAACAGATGCTCCCAAAAGTTCAAAAACTATTGATACTGTTGTGGATGTGGGTAAGCCTATGCTGTTGAAAAAATCCAGTAAAATAACATCTGTTATCATTACTGCCAAAAAAATAATCATAATTTCAGCAAAACTAAACATGTGTGGATTAAAAATTCCATTACGTGCTACTTCCATCATCCCACTAGAAAACGTAACACCAACAAGAATTCCTAGCGAGGCTACAATCATAATAACATTAATAGGAGCTGCTTTTGCTCCAATGGCAGAATTTAGAAAATTTACGGCATCGTTGCTCACACCAACAATTAAATCAGAAATTGCTAAAACGAATAAGACAACTACAAAAACTAAGTATATATAATCCATGGATTCAGTTTTTTAGATTAAAAATCATGTGCAAAAGAAATATAATAAACTCGATTGTATATTAAATTAATATTAAGTTTTGCATATTGTGCCACTAAAAACAACAGTATGATTTTATATTGTTTAATTTTGAATCGTAGAAATATAAAATTTAAAAGAAAACATTTTGAACACTTTTATTCTGTAATACATATAAGAAAAACATAAGATTGTGAATTCTTGAATAATTTATTTTATTGGAAGCAGTTCTTTATATTATTTTACTCCTAAACACTTATGAAAAACTTTACTTCAAAACAATTAGCCTTATTTATTTCATTGATAATCATCACTGTTAATTTTCTGTTTTGGCTTATAGACTATTTTTTTATTACTAGTTGGTGGATAGGTTTGTTATGGATTTCTACCGTTTTTATGATAAGTTACTTCGCTATTTTATATAGCTTAAACCATTTTATTTACGATAAAATAAAACCTATTTATAAGTCGATTCATGATATAAATATTAAAAATAAACTATTAAAAAACGTTCAAGATAGTTCCGACCTCATAACTAAGGTTAAAAATGAAGTAGCTTTATATGATGAACAGAAAACCCTCGAAATACAAAAACTTAAAGAAACGGAACAATATAGAAAAGAGTTTTTGGGAAATGTATCTCATGAACTGAAAACACCAATATTTAATATACAAGGCTATATTTTGACATTGATTGACGGAGGTATCAACGACCCTGATATTACGAAACTTTATTTGGATAGAACAGAAAAAAGTATTAATCGAATGATTTCAATAGTTGAAGACTTAGAAACTATTTCTCGTCTAGAGGCAGGGGTGTTAGAACTAAAATGTATTGATTTTGATATTGTTGAGTTAATAATGGAGGTGTATGAAATGCACCAAATAAATGCTAATGAAAGAAAAATATCTTTGATTTTTCAAAGCGAATTGATTAAGCCAGTGCTGGTTAATGCAGACATGAAACGGATTTTTGAAGTTCTTTCAAATCTAGTTATTAATGCATTAAAATATGGCAGAAAAAAGGGGTTTATTCAAATAAAAATCTATGATATGGATAAATATATTCTTCTTGAAATAAAAGATAATGGAAAGGGTATTCCTGCCGAAAATTTATCGAGGGTGTTTGAACGTTTTTATAGAGTTGATAAAGGGCGTTCACGCGAAGAGGGTGGTACAGGACTTGGTTTATCTATTGTAAAACATATAATTGAAGCTCATAATCAAACTATAAATGTAAAATCAACAGTGGATGTAGGAACTGCTTTTACTTTTACATTAAATAAATCTCAAAAGGAATAATAAAATGGATACTTTTCAAAAACAACGAATTTTATTAGTAGATGACGAACCTGATATATTAGAATTTGTAGGCTACAATTTAAAAAATGAGGGATTTGAGGTAAATACAGCCTCAAATGGAAAAGATGCTATAAAAAAAGCAATTCAATTTAAACCTCATTTAATTATTCTAGATGTGATGATGCCAGAAATGGATGGAATTGAAACGTGCAATCTTCTTCGAGAAATTGATGAACTCAATACTACTATTATTGCCTTTTTAACAGCTCGTGGAGAAGATTATTCTCAAATTGCAGGATTTGATGCTGGAGCAGATGATTATATTACAAAGCCAATCAAGCCTAAAGTTTTAATAAGTAGAGTGAAAGCTTTACTAAAACGACATTCTGAATTGAAATTACCCTCCATTGATAATAAAACGCATTTAATTGAAATTGGCAATATAATTATTGATAAAGAAAAATATGTTGTGTTAAAGATGGGTGAAGAACTCATATTGCCTCGTAAAGAGTTTGAATTATTGGTGCTACTTGTGTCAAAGCAAGACAAGGTTTTTACACGTGATGAAATATATAACACTATTTGGGGTGATAGCGTTATTGTTGGAGACAGAACTATAGATGTATATATCAGTAAACTAAGAGAAAAATTGGGCAAGAATAGTATTAAAACGATAAAAGGAATTGGTTATAAATTTGTTATATAAATAATTATATCCTTTTTAATATATTCCATATTGTAAAAATGGCTAGATAAGAGTGTTTCGAAAAGTGTTTTTTAAAAATTGATATAAAATAAATAGGAGATTAATACTCTTTTAATGGAGTGATGCAGACTGATAAATTGTGTAAAAAGCGTTTTTTTTGTTAGAGTTTATAAAAACATGGATTTAGTTTTGTTTTTAATAAGCTACGGATAAGTTTTGTTTTCTGAGATAAATAATCAATGTTTTCAAATAATATCAATATCTTAGCGAAAAATTTCAAAATGATAATTATTGGAATTACAGGAACTATTGGTGCCGGAAAAGGTACAATGGTCGATTATATTGTTGATTGTTACGGATTTAAACACTTATCAGTCCGACAATTTTTAATTGATTCTTTAACCCAAAAAGGAGAATCGATAAATAGAGATACGATGGTGGCTTTGGCAAATGAACTACGGGCGGCTCACAAACCTTCATACATTACCGATTGTTTGTATGATCAGGCTCTTTTGTCCGGAGAAAACTGCATTATCGAAAGTATTCGAACTCCTGGAGAAGTTTTGTCGCTTCGAGAAAAAGAAAATTTCTTTCTTTTTGCCGTGGATGCCAAACCCGAAACCCGCTACGAACGTATTGTAAAGCGAAATTCTGAAACCGATCACATCGATTTTGAAACTTTTGTGGCCAATGAAAAACGTGAAATGAATTCAGACAATCCCAATCACCAAAATTTGAAAAAATGTATTGACTTGGCTGATTTTGTTTTCGATAACAATGGAAAAATAGCTGATTTACATCAACAAATTGAAGATACTCTCATCAAAATAAAGCTAGAAAAATGATGGAAAACATAGAAAAACAGGCACGTCCAACTTGGGATGAATATTTTATGGAAATAGCCAAAACCGTTTCTAAAAGAGCCACCTGCGATAGGGGCAAAAGTGGCTGTGTGATTGTTCGCGACAAGCAATTATTAGTAACGGGATACGTTGGTTCGCCCATTGGACTGCCACATTGCGACGATGTGGGTCACCAATTCAAACAAATTGTGCACGAAGATGGGCATGTTTCCAATCATTGTGTTCGTACCGTTCATGCCGAACAAAATGCCATTTGTCAGGCAGCACGCTTGGGAATATCGCTCAACGGTTCTACTTTGTATTGCCGAATGACACCTTGTCGCACATGTGCAATGCTGATTATTAATTGTGGTATTGTAAGGGTCGTTTGTGAGAAAAAATATCATGCCGCTGCCGAATCCGAAGCCATGTTTCTGGAAGCGGGCGTAAATTTGGAATATGTTGAAGATGAAGTGCTAAAATATGACAAACAATAAGCCCGAAAAATTGTTATTGTAGTGTGTTTCAATTATTTTCAAAAAAAATTTCTTTTTGAATCGTTTGAAAATCTAATTATTGTATCAAAAAAATGAAAAATGAAAATTAAAACTTTTATATTCAATCCTTTTCAGGTTAATACTTTTGTTCTTTACGACGAAACTTTAGAGGCTGCAATCGTCGATTGTGGATGTTACAGTGAAGCGGAATTAAATCAAATGCTCGACTTTATTAAAAGCGAAAATCTGAACGTAAAAAAAATCATTATCACACATCCACATCTGGATCATATTTTTGGAGTGGCAGATTTAAAAAAAGCACTTAATGTGCCCGTTTATGCTCATGTGAAAAGTGCTTCGTTCGTGACTGGAGCCGATTCTGATGCTAAAGCTTATGGTTTTGACGGTGTTAAATCTTTTGAGATTGATGAAACGGTGGAACATGGCGACACAATTGCTTTTGGCTCAACTAAATTGGAGGTTTTGTACACACCAGGTCACGTTGATGGAAGTATCTGCTTGTATCATAAATCCACTTCAGAACTCTTTTCGGGAGATGTGTTGTTTAAAGGAGGCATTGGAAGAACCGATTTGCCCACCGGCGATTATGGAATGCTTATCGATAATATTAGAAGTAAAATCCTGACTTTGCCCGACGAAACAATCGTTTATCCAGGACATGGAGATTCCACAACTGTTTATGACGAAAAAATGAATAATCCCTTTTTGTAAACAATGTTTCAGTTTCTCTGTTTATCCATAAAACACATTGCCTTATGATGTACATTACCCGACGCGAACGATTTAATGCAGCTCATCGGTTATTTAGAGAAAATTATTCCGATGAAAAAAACTTGGAAATATTTGGAAAATGTTCCAATCCGAAATGGCATGGACACAATTATGAATTGTTTGTAACGGTAAAAGGAGAAATTAACCCTAAGACTGGTTTTGTGATAAATCTAAAAACGCTCAGCGAACTTATTAATATTAAAATTATTGAAAAAATAGATCACAAAAACATAAATCTTGAAGTGGATTTTATGAAAGGGAAAATGGCATCCACAGAGGTTTTAGCGAAATCTATTTTTGAAGAATTGGAGTCGGAAATTTCAAATTTGGGCGCTCAACTTCATTGCGTAAAACTTTATGAAACAGAAAATAATTTTGTAGAATACTACGGTAATATTAATTAATGATGACAAAAAAAATAATGAGTATTCAGGATATCGAAAATGATATTTTTGAAGAAAACAGCCTTGATGGCTACGAAAGAATTGATAATTACAATTGGGACACGATTGACAAAATGGTTCCACTGTATCGAGAAGTATTGTCTTTAATAGGCGAAGATCCTACCAGAGAAGGTCTTCTTGATACACCTAAAAGAGTAGCAAAGGCGATGCAGTTTTTTACGCACGGATACGATTTAAATCCCGAAGAAATTTTGCGTTCAGCAATGTTTAAAGAAGATTATCGTCAAATGGTTATTGTAAAGGATATTGAAATATATTCCTTATGCGAACATCATATGGTTCCGTTTTTTGGAAAAGCACACATTGCATACATTCCCGATGGTCACATTGTTGGACTTAGTAAAATTGCACGCGTTGCCGATGCTTTTGCACGCCGTTTGCAAGTGCAGGAACGTTTGACCAAAGAGATTAAAGACTGCATTCAAAACACCCTAAATCCTCTGGGAGTGGCTGTTGTTATCGAAGCCAGACACATGTGTATGGCCATGCGTGGAATTCAAAAACAAAATTCGGTAACCACCACTTCTGATTTTACAGGTGCTTTCCTTAAGCAAACAAATACTCGTCAGGAGTTTATGAAATTAATTAGTTCCAATCTACACTAAAAAACATTGAAAATGACACTAAAAGAAGCCGAAGATAAAATTATCCAAGAATTTGAGCTTTTTGACGATTGGATGGATAAATACAATTACATTATAGAGCTTGGTAAAAACCTTCCTGTAATTGACGAAAAATATAAAACAAGTCAATATTTAATTTCTGGATGTCAATCACAAGTGTGGCTTTTTGCCGATTACAAAGATGGCTTGGTTTATTATACTGCCGATAGCGATGCCATTATTACCAAAGGAATCGTAAACTTATTGATTCGTGTTTTATCGGGCAGAACACCTCAGGAAATTATCGATGCTCCATTGGAATATTTGGATGCCATTGGTATTCGTGAACACCTTTCACCAACCCGCTCCAATGGTTTGGTTTCTATGATTAAACAAATGAAAATGTATGCGTATGCATATCAATTAAAAAACAAATAAAATGTATAAACCCAATAATCCCAGCCCGTTAGAAAAGGAAATTATTTTGAGATTAAAATATATTTACGATCCAGAAATTCCCGTAAATATTTTCGAATTAGGACTTATTTACGAAATAAATATCAACGATAATAATGACGTTCATGTGGTTATGACTTTAACTTCACCCAATTGTCCCGTGGCCGAAAGCTTGCCTCAGCAGGTCAAAGATGAAATTGAAAGAATACCCGAAGTGAAGGAAGTGACAATTGAATTGAGCTTTGATCCACCTTGGGACAGCGATAATATTTCGGACGAAGCGAAACTAGATTTAGGATTGTTGTAAATTTCTAAAACTCTTTTGTATATTTGCATTCCAAAAAACGGAAGGCTCCATAGTTCAATGGATAGAACGAAAGTTTCCTAAACTTTAGATCCAAGTTCGATTCTTGGTGGGGCTACAATATAAAAACTGCCCAAAGATGAAAATCTTTGGGCAGTTTTTATAATAAATGGGTTTTATTTTCTTCCAATCACAGTAATGGTACCATTCCTAACAACTTCTTTTGTTACTCCTTGATACGTAAACACATAGTAATATACGCCTTCTGCATTGCCTTGGTTTCCCCAACCTAAATCGGAGTCTTGATAATCGCTACAATCCCAGGCATTATCTCCTAAGTTTTTACATCTTGCTCTGGTTTTATAATTTGTTTGATCGTAAACTTTCTTTCCCCAACGATTGTATATTTTTAAAGTATTAACCCGTTGAGGATTAATGTTACCAATAAAAAGAACATCATTTTTACCATCGCCGTCGGGAGTGATAATGTTGGGTATAAATATGTCGTCTTCAACAATGATAAGTCGCGAAACGGTATCGCCGCAACCTTTGTCCGTTGTTACAATCAAAACTACGCTGTAATCATCGGGGTCAGTATATTCGTGTGTTGGAGAATGCTCTGCGGAGCCATTTCCATCACCAAAAGACCATGTCCAAGAGGTTTCTGAAGGTGAGTAGTTTTCAGTTGTATTTGTAAATATCACAGTTGGATTGTCTGCCAAAGATACTTCGGATTGGCTGGGTATAAAGTTAGCAATAGGAGTTGCGTGAACCGTAATAAAGCCTGGTTTTGTAATCTCGTTTTCACAACCATGTTCTGTTACAACCCGCAGTGTGACGTCATATGAGCCATAATTTGCAAAAATATGATTTGGGTTAGCCTCGTTTGAAGTGTTTTGAGAGGTATTTGGATCTCCAAAATCCCAGAAATAACTTAATGTAGATTCAGCCGGTCCTGATAAATCATTAAAATTGACCAATAAAGGACTGCAACCTTCAGTTGGTACAGCTGTAAAATCGGCAGTTGGTTGTGGGTTAATGTTGATATTTATGCAATCTGTTGATTGGCAGCTTATGTTTTCGTTGGATTGTGTGATGGTCAAACAATATTCGCCAGGCACAGTTGTCGTAAGCAAAGGATCATTGGTATAATCGCTCCACGCATATACCGCACCTGGAACATTATAATTTGGGTCTACTTGGAAAAGAACTCCTTCACACACACTTATGTCTTCTCCTAAATCAAATATTGGAGATTGAATAACCGTAAGTGTAGTAGAAGAGTCGTATGCACAACCAAAATCATCAATAACGGTAAAAGTATAATCAAAAATACCAGCTTCTGGAGTTTGAATGATAGCAGTTGTATCACTTGTTGAGGTAATCATTGGACCACTCCACAAAACTTCATCTACAAAAACGCTATAAGTCCAAGCTTGTGGTAATAAGCTTGGGTCAAGGGTTAACTGCCAACCAAATATCCAGCCATCGTCGATTCCCCAGTTATCACAAATTTCAATAGCCCAAACTCCATTTAGCGGACAACCAATCAAGCTGGAAAAACTATTAAATGGACGATAGTAATTGGTGTTGTTTTGTCTGTTTGTAGAATCGCACCTTGCAGTTGTAGTTGGATCAAGATATATGTAATGCGGCGAACTTCCGTGATATTGGAAGCCTAAAGTAGTGTTTTCCGACCAGCAATAGTTCCAACCTGTACCCGCTTTTGTAGGGTCACCTACGCATCCTGGTGAACTTCCTGATACAGATATTCCCAAATCAATACCATTATTAGTATTGCTTCCATTGTTTCTATAACCGTGCATGGTTGTGGATTGTCCATTTGGACAGACTAATTTGAACTGAAGGTCGCCCAGAAAGGAGTGTTCCATCGTAAAACAGATGGAAATAATATCATTAATACTTGAAATTTTTTGTGTAGGTCCAAACTCTGTAAAGGTTACGTTTGTACTATAACATAATACGGAGCAGTTTGGACCATCTGGCACGTACATCGTACTATCGAAACCTAAGCTGTACTGTTGGGTGCTCACTATGGGCTCTACCAAAACATCAGAACCAGCAGTATAGCCTACATTTAATTCTACTGGGGTTCCAGAACATACATCCGGCAGAGGGGTTACCCCGCGAATTGGATTTACGGAGGAGCGAACTCGAACAATGGCTGAATTTTGATTGATGCAGCCTCGTTGATCTTGTAAGAAAAGTTTCACCTCATGACCTCGACCGGGCTCAAAGGAGTGGTTGATTGTAGTAAGCCCCCAACCCGCCAAAGTTGTATCTCCTAAATGCCAAGAAAAATAAGTTGAATCTGTACTTTGTGTATATCCACCCAAAGTGTTATCAGGATATACTCCATACCCAGTTACCGTTAATGATTGGTATTCGCACAAATTTGCGTATAAAATACTGTCTTCGTAAACCAGTGGTGGTATACACGCCGTTGGATCAATAAAAGCTGATATCCGTTGACAAATAGTCCGGCATTCTGCTTTCATTTTAAAACCCGAACCATGATTTGTTGCGTCAGACTTAAATCGCACGGTAATTGCCCCCGAAGGATTCGCTATTGTAGCTGTATATGCCCATTCGCCAACAGTAATTTGACTAGCACTGTTTAAAAAGAATTTGTTGCCTCCAAAATCAACCAAACGTGCTGGGTCTGCCTGGTCACTGTCGTATACAAAAATCGTGTCGCTTTCATGTAGGCCTAATTCTAAAATTTTAATTTGAACAGCAGGGTTGGTTGGATCATTGGAATATATGGTAATGGTGTCTTTTCTATTTGCCCCATAATTTCCTGAAGGCCCCCCATTGTCGTAAATAAAAGCTCCGCATCCATTTGTCACTTTGCGGGTTGTTCCCATATTGTAGTTGCCTTGCCCCATCAGTGTAGTGGAGAAAAACAGTGTAGAAGCAATAAGAAATAAATATTTTTTCATAATTTATGTTTTTAATATTTTATACCAAATGAACGAACGTATGCTTTTTCTTTTTCGAAATAAATATCTTCTGGATAGACGATTAAGTAGGATCCCGAATCTCCAATTTTATAAGCCAAATATTCTTTAGAGCTTCTACGGAAATCATATTCTATATAATTAAATCTATTTTCCAGAATGTCTTTTTCAGAAACAGCCAATGTTTGATTTCCATCGATTTGTTTTACATCAAATACACTACCCATTATTTTGGTATTGGAAGGAACATTATTCGAAATGTAAAAAGAGTAATTTATCATATGGTTGTAAATTAAAATCTTTTCAGGTGCAAGCTGAAGCGTCATATCCACCTCCTCTTGTCCCATCATTTCATATAATTTAGCATCTGGAACGACTTGTTTTTGTGCATTTAAATCATAAAAACCTGGCGTTGTTATCAATACCATGAAAAGGATGGTCATAATAAAATTGTTGTTTTTCATTATTGATTTTTTTAATTTTTGAAATAGGATACAAATATACGCTTTAGACGGCTATTGCATAAAAACAGTTGCATATTAAACATTTCTTTAACAAGAAAATAATTCAGCTTTATTTCTTCTATAAAATAGATAGCAAAAACAACATCAAAAAACTTATCATTCCAGCTATGATTGGTGAACTTACCCATGCTAAAGCAATTTTTCCCAAAAGTGAGTACTTTATATTATATGCATTTTTTAATAATCCAATTCCAATAATAGCTCCAACAACCGTTTGTGAACTAGAAACCGGTACCAATGGAAAGGAAGGAAGTCCATAGGATTCTAGTAGCAATTTTAAACTTGTGGATGAAAACACAAACAATACAGCGGAATAAGATAATACAACAGCCAAAGAAGCTTCTGTTGACAGCTTGAATAATCCTTTTCCTATTGTGGTCATGGTTTTGTGCGAATAGGTTAAAACACCTATGGAAATAGCCAATCCTCCCAATAAAAATAGTTGGTGCATAGAATCAATGGTCAGATTTCCGATAATGATGGGTGGTAAAGTTATTGAGTTAACAAATACCCCCATCACATTGGCAATGTTGTTGGCACCCAAACTGAAAGAACCTAAAATGCCTGCAAAAATAAGGGCGTATCTCAAAAAGGCATCCCTTCTTAATAAATGAAACTTAAAAATATTCAAGAAGATTTTTATAATTAGATAAAAAAAAACAGAAAAAACTGCACCTAAAACAGGGGAATATGCCCATGCTAGAAAGAATTTTTTCAATATATTTATATCGGTGATTTGTCCCGAAAATATATTCCAGCCGATAATAGAACCAACGATGACTTGCGATGTAGAAACAGGCAAGCCAAAAAAAGACATTAGATAAACAGACAAGGCGGCCGAAAACGCAGTTGTAAATGAACCCAATGGAATGTCAATATTCCCTAGCAAACTAATGTTTCCGGTAGCACCAGATCCCTGTACAAGTGCACCGACGACGACAAAAATAGCACATAAAATAGTCGCTTTTCGATAACTTATCATACGCGAACCTACTGCACTTCCAAATACATTAGAAGCACCATTGGTTCCCAGTGACCATCCCAAAAATAGACCCCCAAAGATATGCCAGCTCAACACTTTTGTTCTGTTTTAAATGGTACGTTTAATTGCCAAAATCTGAACCATATCAGATAAGTCTTCTGCTATGTCGGAGATGTTTTCAATATGCAAAGTAAAATAGCGAATATGAGCCTTTTCGGCCAAACTAAGCTCTGGCATCTCTTGAAAAACTTGTCTTTTGATTTTTAGTGCAAGCTTATCTGCATTCCGTTCGTGAAAACGGACGTTTTTTGTTATTTCTTTTACCCTTCCAACGTCCTCGAAAAACATTCGGGTTGCATTATTCACCTCTACAACACATGCACACGACATATTTGTTAAATCCAATATATCTGCATGAAGCTCTCTTGGAATAAATGGTCTTTCTACTTCAAATTGCAACAAATTCTCTTTGGCTGTATCGATAATATCGTCCATTTTTTCCAAAATCCCCAAAACATCGCTTCGGTACTCTGGAATTAAGGCATGTTTGGTTAAGGTTTTTTCAATATCTCTCTTTAATTTGTCCGCCTCTGCTTCTGTCTTATGGATTTCGCTTAAACTGACTTTAAGATTTTCCATATCGTTTTCCAAATATGAACTTACGCCTTTTTTAAAAATTTTCGCACTGTCATCCGACTTTACAATAAAGCTTTCAATTCCCTTTATCAAATAAGAGGTGCGTTTAAAAGGAGAAAGTATTTTCATAGTCATGTTTTTTAGAAATTCTGTACAAAACTCGTAAAAAAAACAATGTGTTCGTTGCTATTCAGATTTTTTTCCCACAAATCGAACTACCGATGCTTCTCCGTTATGGTGTTTCCCTTCTTTTAAGTCGGTTTTGATAGTATTAGCATGTAAAACATGGAGAGACTCAAAGTCTTTTAAAATTTCATCTAGGGAATATAGCTTTTCTATGCTTTTTGGACCACCAGATGAAAATGTAATTTGCTCTTTAGAAAACGCTTCCAAAATAAGAGTGCCTCCAGGTTTTAAGGAAGAAATAATTCGAGAATGTATTTTAGTTCGTACGTCCGAGTCAAAGTGAGCATATATGAGTGCAATTGCGTCATGTTTTTCATGAGGATAATTGAATTCTTCCAAATTATGAACTTGGTAGTTCAACCTTGAAGTGTATTTATGACACAGTTTAAGAGCTTTTTTCTGAGCTTCCACACTGGAATCAATAGCCTCTACTTTCCAATTGTTTTCTAGTGCAAACAGTGCATTTCTTCCTTCGCCTTCTGCGGGTAATAAAAGAATTCCGGGAGGAATTCTTAATAACTCTTCCCGGAAAAAGGCATTTGGATGGGTTCCATAAATATATTCGGAATTACGATATTTTTCGTCCCAGAAACTCATTATTCTATGTTAAAAATATCTTTGAAAGCCTCTTTAAAGGTCTCCTTTGGCAATGCACCCGCCGCCATTGTAGGTTGTCCTTCAAGAGGAACAAAAAGGATAGAAGGAATGCTTTGAATGCCAAAAACAGCAGCTAACTCTTGCTCTACTTCGGTATCAATTTTATAAATATCGATTTTCCCTTTATACTCTTCAGATAGTTCATCCAAAATAGGAGCTACCATTTTACAAGGACCACACCAATCTGCGTAAAAATCAATAATTGCAGGTTTGTCGCCTAAAAATTTCCACTCTTTATTTTGCTCGTAATTAAAAACCTTGCTTAAAAAGGTCTCTTTGGTTAAAAATTCTGTCATGTTTTTATTTTTTGACGGTTAATATATTTTCTATAAATTGAATGTATTGTTCTTTTTGTAAAGCTCCCATTGCCATTTGTGGTTCTCCACTTACGGGAAATAACATTACCACGGGGATGTTTCGTATGCCATGAACCGAAGCCAACTCCTTTTCAAAATCAACATTGACTTTGTAAAAATTTACTCGATCCTTATAAAGAATTGATAATTCATCCATGATGGGAGCAATCTTTCTACAAGGGGCACACCAATCTGCATAAAAATCAATCACCGATGGTTTGTTGTCTTTATAAATAAAAGTATTGGGATTTTTTTCATAATCGTAAACCATTTTTATATAGCTCGATTTATTCATTAGCAGTACGTGCGATTTTTTTCCATCACCTGGTTTTTGACTGTATGTTATTCCAAAGGGTAGCATAATTAATAGGGGCAACAAAATACTTCCCAAAATTAATCTAATTGCATTTTTTCTTTTCATAGTGATAGTTTTTTTAAAATTACTAAACTGTATCGCATTAATAACACCATTAATTTAAAAAAGTTCAAAAGAGTAATCGATAATAACAAAAACCACTCCAAAAAGTTTATATTAATCAGAAAAAAGAAACACCCCAAGGTTTTTGTAAACTTTGAGGTGTTAGAATTAAATATTGTTTTATTTCAAAAAAAGACTAATAAGCCCATTTAAGATAAATTGAGCCCCAGGTGAAACCAGCTCCAAAAGCAGACAAAATCAAATTGTCCCCTTTTTTCAGTTGATCTTCCCATTGCCACAGGCAAAGAGGAATTGTAGCCGAAGTTGTATTTCCAAATTCTCTGATGTTGATCATCACTTTTGCAGGATCGAGCTTCATTCTTGATGCTACTGCTTCAATAATTCTCAAATTTGCTTGGTGAGGGACCAACCATGCTATATCATCAGAAGTCATATTGTTTCGTTTCATAATTTCAACAGAAACGTCTGCCATTTTTGATACGGCCCACTTAAAAACGGGCTGTCCTTCTTGATAAATAAAATGTTCTCTGGCGTCAACTGTTTCATGAGATGCTGGTTTTAATGAACCCCCGGCTTTTTGGTGCAAATGAATTCTGCCCACACCATCCGATTGAAGAATCATGTCTTGAATGCCCATGCCTTCTATGTTGGGTTCTAATAAAATAGCTGCGGCTCCATCTCCAAAAATAGGACATGTAGCTCTGTCTGTATAATCAACAATGGATGACATTTTTTCGGCACCCACTACAATTACTTTTTTATAAGCACCACTTTCAATAAATTTTGAAGCGGTTGCAAGAGCATATACAAATCCCGAACAACCTGCATTTAAATCGTAACTAAATGCATTTTTAATTCCAACTTTGTCGGAAATAATATTTGCTGTTGCCGGAAACTGCATATCGGGTGTTACGGTAGCACAAATAAGCAAATCAATCTCATCTGGGCTGGTATTGGTTTTTTTCAAAAGACCCATAACTGCTTCTGAGCCAATGTCTGAAGTTGCCGTGTTGGGGTCTTTTAAAATTCTTCTCTCTTTTATTCCGATGCGAGTCATAATCCACTCGTCCGTGGTGTCCACCATTTTGCTAAGCTCCTCGTTGGTCAAAACGTATTCAGGAAGGGCACCATAAACACCAGTAATTGCTGCATTGATTTTTTTCATGATAAATGATTTATTTTTTTCATGGAGATATTGATTATTACAAACACAAAAAACACTATCGAGATAAGTAGTACCTATTCAATAATGCTTATTTTTGTGTTATCAGCTCCATGAAGAACTGTTCTTATTTTAACACTTAGGCTGTTGCTGTTTTGTCTACAGCAAGTTTGCCTCGGTAATATCCACATTCGTTACAAACCGTGTGATATAAATGAGCGGAACCGCAGTTTGAACAATTCGCTAGTTGAGGAGCTATTGCTTTATCGTGAGTTCTACGTTTGTCTCTTCTGGTTGCAGAATGTCTTCTTTTAGGATGTGGCATGACTATTTATTTTTAACTTGTTATCTACTTTTATTTTTAATTATCACTTTTTAATTTTTTCAAGGCTTCCCATCTGGGATCAATGTCTGTTTTTTCTTTCTCTTCTAAAAATTTTAATGCAGCTTCGTTGCACAAACTTTTTCCCTCAATGTCAACTCCATGAATACGGCGAAATGGTAAATGAACCATGATAAATTCGTAAACATGAGAGTGAATGTCAATTTGATATTCGTTTGTTGCCAATGTAACCACATTTATGTCTTCTTCATTTTCAGATCTGTCGGTGATTTTGACATAAAGTGTTTCGGAGAAATTGAGCGGCAGGGAGACATCATCTCCACAGCGATCGCATTGGGTATTCATAAAACCGGAAAAATGAAATTTGAAAACCAGCAAATTAATGTTTTTCTCAATTTCTATATCCAAACGCATCTCTACGTCAAGCTTCTCATCCGATTGCATTTCTTCAAAGAACGAACTGTTTATCAAGAATTCCATGGAATGAAATCCTTGTTTAAGTCCCGCAAAATTAATAATATATTCACTCAAGTCTTCCAATTTCACATTTATTTTGGGGATGCAAAGGTAAGACTTTTTTTTATAAATGCTAACTTTTTTTGTTTTTTATACCAAAACATGAGTTTTTTTGGACTGTTTTACAAAAAAACAGAAAAAGTTATCAACAGTTGTTGTTGAAATTGTACAAACTTGTCATATATTCGTATGTTAGAGTTAAGATATTTCAATTTTTATTCATTTTGTTTTTTTACAACATTAAAAAATGTAATTTTGCATATTTATGGTAAATCAATTTAAAAGTGATGGAAACGAATAGTACACCAAAAAATCCAAAAGTAAATGTAGAAAGTATTTTAGCCGCTAAAAATCTAAAATTACCTAAGTTTATAGTTAGGTATCTAAAACGAATAATTCATCAAGATGAAATAAATGATTTCTTGGCGGAAAATGGTCATAAATATGGTATTGATTTTGCAAATGCTGCCATTGAGATGTTGAATGTAAAAATTAAGGTAAATAATCCCGAAAATATACCACCAACAGGCCGTTTTATAGTTGTTTCCAATCATCCTTTAGGTGGTCTTGACGGAATAGCACTAATTAGTACTTTTGGAAAAGTAAGAAAAGATATTTTTTTTCCAGCCAACGACTTATTGCTTTTTTTGAAAAACATGAATAATATTTTCATTCCCCTTAATAAACATGGTCGCAATACCCATGAAGGAATTGAGCAGTTTAATTCGGTTTTTGCCTCGGATGCATTGGTGCTTTTTTTCCCAGCAGGGCTTTGTTCGCGCAAGCAAAAAAACGAAATTTGTGATCTGGAATGGAAAAAAACAGTGGTTACCAAAGCACGTCAGTATAAAAGAGACATAATTCCAGTTTATTTTAATGGTCAAAACAGTCGTTTTTTCTATAATTTGGCTAACTTACGAAAGTTTTTACGCATCAAAACCAATCTCGAAATGTTGTATCTGTCGGATGAAATGTATAAACATCGTAACAAAAGTTTTGAAATTACCGTTGGTGAACCAATATCATACGAAACATTCACAAGCGAAAAGAGAGATATTGAATGGTCGGCATGGTTAAAAGAAAAAGTGTATTCACTTAAACTAGAAACTAATTAAAAGAAAACGCTATGGAGAAAATAATAGATCCTATTTCACGAGAACTCATTGAAAAAGAATTACTTGACAAGTATTTGCTACGAACTACAAACTATAGCAATAATCTGATTTTTGATGTAGATATTCATTCGGCACCCAATACTGTGATGGAATTAGGTCGCTTGAGAGAACTAACTTTTCGGGAAGCCGGAGGAGGAACTGGAAAAGAAGTAGACATTGATGAGTATGATACTGCCGAAAAACCATTTCGTCAACTTATTGTATGGGATCCTGCAGAACGAGAAATTGTGGGAGCTTATAGATATATACATGGCAAAAATATGAGTTTTGACCAAGACGGGCAGCCTTTGAGTCCTACATCTCATTTATTTAAGTTTTCCGAAAAGTTTATTGCAGAATATTTGCCTTATACCATCGAGCTGGGCAGATCTTTTGTTCAACCCAAATATCAACCGTCAAACAATCCTCGAAAAGGCCTGTATGCCCTTGATAATATTTGGGACGGACTGGGAGCTTTGGTTGTATATAACGACGATTTAAAATATTTTTTTGGGAAAATGACGATGTACAATTCATATCCACCAAAAGCAAGAGATATGATTTTATATGTATTAAAAAAATATTTTAACGATACCGAACAACTGCTATATCCTCACGAAGCTAAAGGGATTCTTTCAGATTGCAGAGAATTAGAAAAAATTTTCGTAAACGATGAATTTGCGAAAGACTTTAAAATCTTAGTCAGAAAAGTTAGAGAATTTGGAGTAAATGTTCCTTCGCTAATTAATATATATATGGGATTGGCTCCGACGATGAAATGTTTTGGAACTTCAGCCAATGAAGATTTTGGTGAAGTTGAAGAAACAGGTATTATGATTACAATAAAGGATATTTATGATGCCAAAAAAGAGCGTCACATCAATTTCCAAAAACGATAAAACAAAAAAATGATACACAAGGCAGAATTTTTAATGAGTAATCAAGATTACCGTAAATGCCCAGCTCCCAATAAGCCAGAATATGCATTTATTGGACGATCAAATGTTGGAAAATCTTCATTAATCAATATGATTACCAATAAAAAGAAACTCGCCAAAACATCTTCTTCTCCAGGAAAAACCCAACTTATCAACCATTTCTTAATCAATGAACAATGGTATTTGGTCGATTTACCAGGTTATGGCTATGCAAAATCGTCTAAAACAAATCGTCTAAAATGGTTGAAAATGATTTCAGATTATCTTACCCACCGTGAAAACTTAATGTGTACTTTTGTTTTAATCGATAGTAGAGTTTCGCCACAAGCCATTGATGTTGAGTTTATGAACAATTTAGGTAGCTGGCAAATTCCTTTTGTAATCGTTTTTACGAAACGCGATAAAATATCACATCCCATTATGAATGATTTGATTAAAACATACCAGGAAACAATGGCTGAAACTTGGGAAGAGTTTCCGCAATACTTTATTACTTCATCCGAGAAAAAACTGGGAGGGGACGAGGTTTTGGAATTTATAAAACAAACAAATACCCTATTCCAAAAATCAATTTAATTTGCTGAAACTGACTAATTATTAGTTTTTGGATTATTTTTGAACCTTAGAATTAATATATGAATTCAAATTTTGGAAAGATCCAATCTTTTTTTAGTGCAAAAAGAATTATTATCCCCATTTTAATTGGTCTTTCTGTTGCCCTTTTTTTTGTTTTCAAAGATTTCGATATAGAGGTTTTTAAAGCTATACGTTTCAATTTTTCCTTTTGGACATGGATTTTTTTAGCTTTGGTTTTTGTGGCCATCAGAGATTTTGCATACATGGTTCGCCTGCGAATGCTTACCGATAAAAAAATTGGTTGGCTTCAGTCCTTTCAAGTTATTATGCTCTGGGAATTTGCATCTTCATTAACACCATCGGTTGTTGGCGGATCTGCTATTGCCATGTTTATTATTAATCAGGAAAACATCTCCTTGGGTCGATCTACCGCCATCGTTATGATTACCGCCATATTTGATGAACTATTTTATATTGTTACCGTCCCGGTTTTTTTGCTTATGGCCGGATTTAGCAATGTGTTTGTAAAAGGCTCATTGAGCTTTATCGGCATGCAAATGAATGTAGGTTTGCTGTTTTTAGTAGGATATTTTTTTATTGTTCTTTTGGTTTTAATTTTAAGTTACGGTGTTTTTTTTCGTCCTTACCAAATGCGCTATATTTTGGTTTCCATTTTTTCGATCGGTTTTTTAAAACGTTGGAAATTCAAAGCTACCCGAACAGGCAATGAAATCATTATTGCATCTCGCGAATACAAAGACAAAACTATTTTTTATTGGCTAAAACTCTTTGGAATTACATTTGCTTCTTGGACATCCCGATTCCTCGTAGTAAATTGTATTATAGCCGCTGTTTCATCAAACACAGACCATATTTTGGTTTTTGCTCGTCAATTGGTGATGTGGGTTATTTTATTAATAAGTCCAACACCTGGTGGAACAGGCATTGCCGAATTTTTCTTTCCTGTATTTTTAAAAGAATTTATTCCTGTCGGACTAGCTCCCGCCTTGGCTCTTTTGTGGAGAGCTTTCTCGTATTATCCCTATATTTTTATTGGAATCATTGTTCTTCCTATTTGGTTCAGACGAATTCTTAAAAAGAGAAAAAGCGAACAAGAATAGATTTTTCTGCATTATTCGTTTAGTAATCTCTTTTCGAGCAAATCATTCTGCACTCTTGTTTGCTTCGGGTACAATTGCATTTGCCAAAGGCTTTATCAATTAGTTTTCGCTGTTGTTCTTTATGCAATTGGCTCGAACCCGTAGCCGGACTGCTACTGTCGGGGCGGGCAACCAAACGCAAAGGAACTTCCTTGAAGTTTCGGTGCAAATACGTCCATGCTCCCATGTTTCCAGGCTCTTCTTGAGCCCAAATCCATTCTACAGCAGTATGATATTTGTCGACAATTTCATACAATTGATCATACGGAATAGGACTGATTTGTTCCAATCGAATAATTGCTGTCTCTTCCGATTTAAGGATTTGTTTTTCATCCATTAAATCATAATAGATCTTTCCAGATGTAAAAATCACTCTTTTAATTTTTTCTGGAATCGCTTCAAAATCGTCAATCACTTCCTGAAATGTTCCGTTTGTCAAATCTTCCACCGTAGAAATACAGGCTGGGTGTCGCAATAAACTTTTGGGGGTAAAAACAATTAAGGGTTTGCGGAAAGAACGTAAAAGCTGACGTCGAATCGCATGAAAAAAGTTGGCTGGCGTGGTACAGTTCAAAACTTGCATATTGGATTCATCGCATTGTATTAAAAAACGCTCCATTCGACCGCTGGAATGTTCGGGACCTTGTCCTTCAAAACCGTGAGGCAACAGCAATGTTAAACCGCTCATTACGTTCCATTTTTCTTCGCCACTCGAAATAAATTGATCAATGATAATTTGTGCACCGTTAGCAAAATCGCCAAACTGTGCTTCCCAAATGGTTAAATAATCGGGTAATGCAATCGAATGTCCGTATTCAAAACCCAAAACTCCGTATTCTGAAAGCAATGAATTGTAAATTTTAAAAGCTGCATTTTCAGTTTTTACTTGATCCAATGGATAGTATTTTTTTCCTTCCTCATCGGTAATTACTGCATGTCGGTGCGAAAAAGTGCCTCTTTCAACATCCTGACCGCTCATACGAACGCCCATTCCTTCATTTACCAATCCGGCATATGCCAATAACTCACCCATGGCCCAATCAACAATTCCTTTGTTGAAATAATTTTCTTTTCGTTCGGAATAAAGTTTTTCTGTTTTTCGGAAAAATTTGTATTCAGCAGGTAGATTTGTGATCTTTTTGACAATATCATCCAATGTTTCTTTTGCAATAGAGGTATCTGCTTTTTCTTTGTATATCTCTTCAAATGCTCGGTTTATATGCTTCCAATCTTCGTGTAAAAAGGAAGAAATAACATTTTTAGTAATGTTGGTAGAAACCAATAAACAATTTTCTAAGTTTTTATTAATGGACTCTTCTATTTTCTTGATTTCTTCTAAAGTTATCGTTTTTTCAGAAAATAATTTATTCGAATATACATCCAATACATTCGGATGCTTATCAATGCTTTCATATAAAACAGGTTGAGTAAATCTGGGTTCGTCGCTTTCGTTGTGGCCATGACGGCGATATCCAACAATATCTATAAACACATCTCGGTGAAAAGCTCCTCTGTATTCAAGGGCTAATTCCATAACCAACGACAAGGCTTCGATATCGTCAGCATTCACATGAAAAATCGGTGCTTGAATGGTTTTGGCAACATCCGTACAGTAATTGCTCGAACGGGAATCAGAATATAAAGTGGTAAATCCAATTTGATTATTGGTGACAATATGTATGGTTCCTCCCGTGTGATATGCTGGTAATTCGGACATTTGCAGGCTTTCATATACAATTCCCTGACCCGATAATGCGGCATCTCCATGAATTACAACGGGAACAACTTTGCTATAATCTCCCTTATATTTAGTGTCAATTTTAGCTCTAGCTATACCTTGAACAACGGTATCAACGGCTTCTAAATGCGAAGGATTGGGTGCCAAAGTAAGGTTTACTTCTGCCGAAGTTTCTGTTTTGAAAACAGAAGTTAGTCCCAAATGATATTTAACATCGCCCAATAAATAGGTGTTTTCGTATTCGTTGCCCTTAAATTCACTAAATATATCAGAAATTGGTTTTTTCATGATGTTCGCCAATACCGTTAAACGCCCACGATGAGCCATGCCAATGAAAAATTCACGAATCTTGAGTTCTGCTCCTTTGTTTATTAGGGTGTATAAACCTGGAATTAAAGCATCGGTTCCCTCCAACGAAAATCGTTTTTGTCCAGGAAATTTTTTATGGATAAACTTTTCAAAATAAACCGCTTCAGCTAGACTTTTGTATAAATTCAGCTTTCTATCGTCAGAGAAATTGGGTGTGTTTTTTGATTTCTCCATTTTTGAACGCAACCACAACCTCATTTCTGGAACTCTAATATAGGCATATTCTACCCCTATAGAACCACAGTAAGTTTCTTGTAAATGAGCGACGATGTTGTGCAAATTTGTTTTGGGCAAGCCTATCTCTGTGGCCGCTTCGTACTCTTTAGTCAATTGATCTTTGCTAAATCCATAATGTTCAATATCCAAATTGGGATGATGGTTTTTTCGAGTTAAAATTGGATTTGTTTTGGCAAATAAGTGTCCTCTTTCACGATAGGCCGTAATTAAGCGAATCACATTAAACTCATCCGAAATCATGCCCGAAGGGCTTTTTGGCAAAATTGGGTAATGAGCTACAGAAAATTCAAAGCCTTTAAAAAAAGCCTGCCAGCTTGCATCCACTGAGGAAGGATTTTCCTTATATTTTTGATACAAATCTTCGATTACACTGGGGTCTGACGAATTTATAAACAATGATTGATCCATAATTTTAAATACTTATTTCTTGCAAAAAACTATTTTTAGAAGTCCTATAATCTACTCAAACGGATAAAGATAGAATATTGTTTACATAAATGCCAGATAAAGTTTAAAATTATCCATAGAATACAGCTTATTTGACAGAACAATCTCTTTTTATCTCCATATATCATTTTGAATGCAATAACAATAAGCCATCCTTTGATATTGATTCAAAATTATGTAATTTTGCTTCTTATAAATTAAACCATACGATGAAAAAAATCCAAATGGTTGACTTAAAAAGTCAATATCAAAATATTAAAGAAGAAGTTGATAAAGCAATTGAAGATGTGATAAATAGCACCGCTTTTATAAACGGTCCAGCAGTTAAAGAATTTCAAGAGAATTTAGAAAAATATTTAGGAGCAAAACATGTTATTCCTTGTGCCAATGGTACGGATGCTCTGCAAATAGCAATGATGGCGTTGGATTTACAACCTGGAGATGAGGTTATCACTACAACATTTACATTTATTGCTACTGCAGAAGTTATTGCTTTACTCAGATTGGCTCCCGTGTTGGTGGATGTGGAACCAGATACTTTTAATATTTCTATTGAAGCGATTGAAAAAGCTATTACGCCTAAAACCAAAGCCATTGTTCCGGTTCATTTGTTTGGACAATGTGCCAATATGGAGGCAATTATGGCTTTGGCAAAAAAACACAATCTTTTTGTGATTGAAGATAATTGCCAAGGAATTGGAGCCGATTATCTGTTTTCAGACGGTCGAAAAGTGAAATCTGGAACGATTGGAGAAATTGGTTGCACTTCCTTTTTCCCTTCCAAAAACTTAGGATGTTATGGTGATGGGGGTGCCATTTTTACCAATGATGATGATTTAGCATACAAAATGCGAGGAATTGTAAATCACGGAATGTTTGTCCGTTATCATCACGAAATGGTCGGCGTAAACTCGCGATTGGACAGCATTCAAGCAGCTATTTTAAATGTAAAATTGAAAAAACTAGACGAATATATCTTAGCCCGTCAAAAAGCAGCAAATTATTACAATACTGCTTTTGCAAATCATCCAAAAATCAAAACCCCCATTACTTCTTCGTACTCAACTCATGTTTTTCATCAATATACTCTTGTTTTATCCGGAGTTGACAGACCAAAACTTCAAGAATTTATGACGGGAAAAGACATTCCTGTGATGATTTATTATCCGATTCCTTTGCATCAGCAAAAAGCATACATTAGCGAACGTTATAAGGATGGTGATTTCCCGGTGGCAGAACATTTGTCTGCTCATGTTATTTCATTGCCTATGCATACAGAGCTAGAAGATGAGCAGTTGGCTTATATTTCAAATTCGTTATTAGAATTTATCAATCGTTAATACAATCATTATGTCAGAAAAATATTATGCACATCCCACAGCCATTGTTGATGACAATTGTCAGATAGGAGAAGGGGTTAAAATTTGGCATTTTTCCCATATTATGTCAAATTGTGTGATTGGTGATTTTTGCAATATTGGTCAAAATGTGGTCGTGTCGCCTGAAGTTGTTTTAGGAAAAAACGTAAAAGTACAAAACAATGTTTCCATTTATACGGGCGTTATTTGCGATGACGATGTTTTTCTGGGACCATCCATGGTCTTCACCAATGTTATAAATCCCCGAAGTGCTGTCAATCGAAAGTCGGAATATTTGAAAACCCATGTTGGAAAAGGGGCTTCCATTGGTGCAAATGCAACCATTGTGTGCGGTCATAATATTGGCGAATATGCTTTTATCGGAGCTGGAGCAGTGGTTACAAAAGAAGTACTTCCGTATGCCTTAGTAATGGGTAATCCGGCTCGTCATGTAGGATGGATGAGCGAGTTTGGACATCGTTTGAATTTTAACGAAAACAATATTGCCGTTTGTCCAGAAAGTAATGAAAAATATGAACTTATTAATAATCGTGTAAAAAAAACAGTAGAATGAACAAATCTCAAAATTTCGCATTGATTGGTGCTGCAGGCTATATTGCACCGCGTCATATGAAAGCCATTAAAGATACAGGCAATAAGCTATTAGCAGCTCTTGATAAAAATGATAGTATTGGAATTATCGATTCATATTTTCCAGAAGCCGATTTTTTTATGGAATCCGAAAGATTTGATCGACATCTTCATAAACTTTTGCGTTATGAACCCGAAAAAAAGGTTGATTATGTTGGAATTTGTTCGCCCAACTATTTGCACGATGCTCACATCCGTTTAGCCATGCGAAATCAAGCTCATGCCATTTGCGAAAAACCCTTGGTTTTGAATCCATGGAACATCGATGCTTTGAAAGAAATGGAAGTCGAAACGGGTAAAAAGATTTATAATATTCTTCAACTTCGTTTGCATCCGTCCATTATTTCCTTGAAAGAAAAAATTGCAAACGGTCCGAAGGATAAGATTTACGATGTTGATTTAACCTACATCACCGGACGAGGAAGATGGTATCATTTTTCATGGAAGGGCGACATTATGAAATCCGGAGGAATTGCAACGAATATTGGCGTTCACTTTTTTGATATGCTGACGTATATTTTTGGTGATGTAAAAGAAAATATCGTTCATCGCCACGAAAAATCGATTGCATCAGGCTATATGCTTTTAGAAAAAGCACGAGTACGTTGGTTTTTAAGTATAGATTATAAATACGTTCCAAAAGAACTCGCCGAAAAAGGACAAACTACGTATCGTTCTATCACTGTAAACGACGAAGAAATAGAGTTTAGTGGTGGCTTTACTGATTTACATACCCAGAGTTATCAAAAAATACTCGAAGGAAATGGTTTCGGTTTGGATGATGCATATCCTTCAATCAACATTGTACACACTATTCGAAATATTCAGCCAATAGGGAGAACAGGCGAGTCCCATCCCTTTTTAACAGTACAATAAACACATTTCAATTAAATTTGTCAATCATAATAGAAATTATGAGTATATACAAAAAACTAATAAATAAAGAAACTAAATTATCTGTAATTGGTCTTGGCTACGTAGGTTTGCCAATTGCTTTAGAATTTGCAAGAAAAATCAAAGTAGTTGGATTTGACATAAAATCTGATCGCATTGAAATGATGAAAAATCGAATCGATCCCAGCGAAGAACTAGAAGCAGAAGCATTTGATGGATGTGATATTGTTTTTACCGCAAATGCAGATGATTTAAGAGATGCTACATTTCATATTGTTTCTGTGCCAACTCCGATTGATAAAAACAATTTGCCTGATTTAACTCCCTTATTAGCTGCTTCGAGAACCGTAGGAAAAGTTTTGAAAAAAGGAGATTACGTGGTTTACGAATCTACTGTTTATCCAGGTTGTACAGAAGAGGATTGCATTCCTGTTTTGGAAGAGATATCGGGTTTAAAGTTTAAAGAAGATTTTATGGTTGGTTTTTCGCCTGAACGAATAAATCCAGGAGATAAAGAACACACCTTAAGAACCATTGTTAAAATTGTTTCGGGTTGCTGCGATGAATCATTGGATAATATTGCAAAAACCTATGAATTGGTGGTTGATGCAGGCGTCCATAGAGCTCCTACAATAAAAGTAGCAGAATCGGCTAAAGTAATTGAAAATACTCAACGAGATGTGAATATTGCATTGATTAATGAGTTGTCAATTTTATTTAATCGCATGGGAATCAATACATACGATGTATTGGAAGCAGCCGGAACCAAGTGGAATTTTTTGAAATTTTCGCCAGGTTTAGTTGGTGGTCACTGTATCGGTGTGGATCCATATTACCTCGCTTTTAAAGCGCAAGAATATCGGTATCATCCACAAATTATCAAATCAGGTCGTTTTGTAAATGACTCAATGGGGTATTATGTTGCCAAACAGTTGGTTAAAAGAATGATTGGACAAAACAAAAACATTCTCGATACTAAGGTTTTGGTCATGGGAGCTACTTTTAAAGAGGATGTTAGCGATATTAGAAATGCTCGCATTGCAGATACCATTCACGAATTGCAATCCTATAATGTAAAAGTCGACGTGGTGGATCCATTTGCAAACTCTAAAGAATTATTTGATGAATATGGTTTTGGATTGTGCGAAAACATAGCCGATGACTATGATGCAATCATTGTTGGTGTTAATCATAAACCATATTATGAATTAACCGAGGAATATTTTAAATCCATTACAAAAGAAAAATCAATCTTTTTCGATGTAAAAGGTATTTATCGCAATAAGATTACTAGTTTAGAATATATGAGTTTGTAATGAATATTATTTAACTTGTGCAGTCGAATTAATATTAATTCAACTGCATTTTAATAAATATAGATATGATGATTTTAGTCACTGGAGGTACCGGATACATTGGCTCTCATACCGTTGTCGAGTTGCTTAATGAAGGTTTTGAAGTGGTCATTGCTGACAATCTTTCCAATTCTAACGAAGAGGTCGTGGAAGGGGTTTATCAAATTTGCAAAAAAAAACCGATATTTGTCAAATGTGATTTAGCAAAAAAAGAGGAAGTTGTCAAACTTTTCGATGCGTATCCAAACATTCAAGGAGTGATCCATTTTGCAGCGTATAAAGCCGTGGGAGAATCGGTTGAAAATCCTTTAAAATATTATCAAAACAATCTGTTTTCGCTTATTAATTTATTGGAAGAGATGAAGGACAGAAAAATCAGTCACCTGGTTTTTTCTTCTTCGTGTACCGTTTATGGCCAGCCTGAGCAATTGCCAGTAACCGAAAAATCGCCAATTCAAAATGCGATGTCGCCATATGGAAACACCAAGCAGATTTCTGAAGAAATTCTTCATGATTTTATCCATGCAACCACCGATTTTAAAGCCATTGCTTTACGATATTTCAACCCCATCGGAGCTCACGAATCGGCTTTAATTGGGGAGTTGCCTATAGGAGTGCCGCAAAACTTAATTCCATACATTACGCAAACAGCCATGGGAATACGATCTTTGCTCAAAGTTTTTGGAGGAGATTACAATACATCTGATGGAACTTGTATTCGTGATTATATTCATGTGGTTGATTTGGCAAAAGCACATATCGTGGCTCTTCGCAGAATGATTCAAAACCATAATAAAAAAGCATTTGAAATTTTCAATGTGGGAACCGGAAGAGGATTCTCGGTTTTGGAAGTGATAAAAAGTTTTGAAAAAGTAAGCAATGCAAAATTAAATTATGAAATAGTAGATCGCCGTGCTGGTGATATTGAAAAAGTATGGGCAGATACAACTTATGCAAGCAGTGAATTGGAATGGAAAGCCGAAAAATCACTCGACGAAATGTTGCTATCGGCATGGAAATGGGAACAAGTTTTAGATAAAAAGCAAAAACCAAAATAATATGAAAAAAATTTTAATTACTGGTGGAGCCGGGTTTATAGGTTCGCATGTGATTCGTTTATTTGTCAATAAATACCCAGATATTCAAATATTTAATCTCGACAAATTAACCTACGCAGGAAATTTGTTGAATTTATCAGACATTGAATCAAAACCCAATTATACGTTTATCAAAGGCGATATTGTAGATGCTCCATTTATTGATGCTTTGTTTGCCAAACATCAGTTTGATGGTGTCATTCATTTGGCTGCCGAATCGCATGTAGATCGTTCGATTAGTGGCCCGATGGAATTTATTTTTACCAATATTATTGGAACTGCAAATTTATTGAATGCTTTTAAAGCAACATGGAAAGATTTTACGGGAAAACTTTTTTATCATGTTTCAACCGATGAGGTGTATGGTTCGCTCGGTGATGAAGGATTGTTTACCGAAACCACACCCTACGATCCAAAAAGCCCTTATTCCGCTTCAAAAGCATCGTCTGATCATATTGTGAGAGCATATTGTCACACCTATGGTTTACCTGTGGTTATTTCAAATTGTTCCAACAATTACGGTCCCAATCAATTTCCAGAAAAACTCTTGCCATTGATGATTAATAACATTCGACACAACAAAGCCCTGCCAATTTATGGCAAAGGCGAAAATGTAAGAGATTGGTTGTATGTCCTTGATCACGCCAGAGCCATAGATCTGATTTTTTGGAAAGGGAAAATGGGTGAAACATACAATATTGGTGGGAACAATGAATGGACAAATATTGATTTGGTTCACAAATTATGCGAAATTATGGATCGTAAGTTGGGAAGAGAACCTGGCACTTCTGCGAAACTAATTACCTATGTGACGGATCGTGCTGGACACGATTTGAGATATGCCATCGATGCTTCAAAAATCAAAAATGAACTTGGATGGGAGCCTTCTTTGAAGTTTGATGAAGGGTTTGATATTTCTGTTGATTGGTATCTTTCCAACAAAGAGTGGCTGGATAATGTGACCAGTGGTGATTATCAGAAATATTACGATGAACAATATTTATAAGTTTTTGAAGGCGTAATGGACAAAATTCATGATAAAAATGCTGAAAAAGGTTAATTTTGTAGGATTTAAGGGAGGTCAAAGGTTATGAACAAAAAATTGTATTTATTGTAACAGTAAAATAGTCCGAAAAAACGGCACTAAAAACGGAAAACAACAGTATAAATGTTATGGTTGTGGAAAACATTTTTTAGGAGGAGAAAGACTAAACAA